>Ga0207865_100775_pt1 | contig 30067 bp, 28 predicted proteins | sample HigsolmetaAR204D_FD_184836 | JGI IMG/M metagenome (GOLD analysis project Ga0207865, IMG submission 184836) | Ionic liquid and high solid enriched microbial communities from the Joint BioEnergy Institute, USA - AR20-4-D (SPAdes) (version 2) ...
GGAGGAGGTATCCGCTCCAATTGTTGCTCTATACGCACCAAAGGGGGCACCATCCGCTCCAATTGTTGCTCTATATGCACTAAAGGAGGAGGTATCCGCTCCAATTGTTGCTCTATACGCACTAAAAGTGGCACCATCCGCTCCAATTATTGCTCTATACGCACTAAAAGTGGCACCATCCGCTCCAATTGTTGCTCTATACGCACTAAAAGTGGCACCATCCGCTCCAATTATTGCTCTATATGCACTAAAGGGAGTTGCTTCCGCTCCAAATGATATCCTATGAGCACTAAAGGAGTCACCATATCCACTATTTGATGCATATACGCGCAAGTTGAAGCCTTATCTGAGCAAGGGCACACCTTATCCGAGCAAGTGACCACTCTATCCGAGCAAGCTAACTCCTTATCCGAGCAAGCGACCACTCTATCCGAGCAAGCTAACTCCTTATCCGAGCAAGATCACACCCCATCCGTACAAGTTACCACTCCAGGCAAGCTGACACTACATACGCTCAAGTCAACACCCCCGCAAAATAAACACCCCATCATAGAAAAAGCGAAATGGGAAAATCATCAGTTCTCCCATTTCGCCATTTTTCATTCCATTCCCGGGAAATTTTGTTGACGCAGCGCTTCATAAATAATAATAGCCGCGGAATTCGATAAATTAAGGGAACGCACTTTATCCGTTTGCGGAATTCGAAGCACCCGGTCGATGTGTTCATATGCAAAATCTTTTGGCAATCCGGTCGTTTCTTTTCCAAACATGAAATAAATATCCTTCTCTTTGTCGCTGAAATCAAAATCGGAATAAGGGCGATCGCTATAAGTTTCAATCAAATAAAGTTCTCCATCTTTCATATATTCAAGAAAATCTTCCAAGGAATCGTGATACACGATATTCACATGCTTCCAATAATCCAACCCTGCCCGTTTCAACATTTTATCATCCGTCGAAAAACCAAGCGGCCGAATTAAATGCAACGTTGTGTTCGTTGCGGCACAAGTGCGTGCAATGTTTCCGGTATTTGCTGGAATTTCTGGTTGATATAATACGATATGTAGTGGCAAAACTAGACACTTCCTTCTATTATACTTCACTAAATCATAGGGACTAGCCTCGTCCCAATAATTCCAGTCCCTTTCCGATTTCACGGAGCACCTCTTCATCCTTTTCCTGCTGAAGGGCTTCAAGCAATGCTTCTTTCGCCTGCTCCCCTCCAATGACGCCAAGAGCCCATGCGGAAGTTCCGCGAATCACCGGCCGTTCATCATTCTTCAACAATTCAATCAATTCCGGAACCGCCGATTGCTCCTTAAAATGGGCAAGGGCGAGAATGGCATTGCGCTGGATCGGCTTTTTCCCGCGCCAAGAGCCCGCCATCGTGCCGAATTTCCTTTTGAACTCTTTATTCGAAAGGTTCAATAGCGGCACAAGAAGCGGCTTTGCTAATTCAGGATCCGGCATAAATTCTTCATGAATCCAATTCGCCTTTCCTTTATTTTTTGGACAAACCGTTTGGCACGTGTCGCAGCCGTAAACCCGGTTTCCGATTTCTCTGCGAAATTCATCCGGCAAATAATCTTTCGTCTGCGTAAGAAAGGCGATGCATCGCTTTGAATTTAACCGTCCTGCCTCCACCAATGCGCCAGTCGGGCAAATATCCAGGCACAACCGGCAATCACCGCATTCATTTTCAATCGGTGCATCCGGCGGAAAAGGAATATTGGTAATCATTTCGCCCAAGTAGACATATGAACCGAACTCCGGCGTGATGATTGAGCAGTTTTTCCCGCTCCAACCAATCCCTGCCCGTTCCGCAACTGCCCGGTCAACCAATTCCCCCGTATCCACCATCGATTTCACGGAGACATCCGGCACTCTTTCCCGCAGCCATTGTTCCATCAAATCGAGCCGTTCTTTTACCGCCACATGATAATCCAATCCCCATGAAGCTCTGGCGAAGATGCCTCTCCGTTCCCCTTTTTTCCCTGCCGGCGGATTTTTCATTTTGGATGGATAAGCGAGGGCAATGGCAATAATGCTTTCCCCTTCCGGCAACAGCTTTTTTGGATCCGTCCGCTTCTCAACATCCCGTTCTTCAAAACCGGACTGGTAATTCAATGCCTGCTGCCTTATCAACCGATTTTTCATTTCCTCAAAAGGAGATGCAGTGGTAAAGCCGATTTTATCCACCCCGATGGATTTCGCATATTCGATTAAATCACTTTTTAACTGTTCAATGTTCATCTCGAAACTGCCGCCCGGAAGAGCCGCAATTTTGCACCTCCCTCCATTACACATCCGACTACTTTCTTCAAACATTTATGGTACAATAAGGTTACAAATTGTTGGCAGGTGAATGTTGTTGAAGCTTACTGTGAATCAAGGACTCTTTTCTAAAATTCCGAATCTGAAAATCGGCATTATCCATTATACCAAAATTGTCGTTTCACCATCGCCTCAAATGATAAAAGGCCGGTTCCAATTGTTTCAAGAGAACTTATATTTTGAGCTGCAAGAAACCCCTGTCACAGAGCGCCCCGGCATCAAAGAATGGAGAACTGTTTGGAAAGCCCTTGGCGCAGATCCAAACCGTTACCGCCATTCCGCTGAAAGTCTGATGCGCAGAGTGGCAAAGCAAAACTATTTATCTCCTGTCCATTTAGCGGTAGACTTGAACAATTTCTTTTCTTTGCAATATGAAATTCCCATTGGCATTTACGATGTACAACACATTGAAGGGGACGTTGAAATTTCATTAGGGGATGAAGAAACCGGCTATGAAGGTTTAAACGGCCGGTACAACAAATTAAATCATATTTTATTCAGCAAGGATGATCATGGCGCTTTCGGAAGCCCTTTTGTGGATTCGGTCCGTACAAGCGTTACAGAAGAAACGACAGAAGCATTGCACATTTTTTACTTACGGCCTTCTTTGGAGGAAAAAGATTGCCAGGAACTCCTCACAGCCTGCGGTAAAATGTTTACCCAAGTGGCGGGCGGGGAATTTACAACGGCCGTGTTGACTGCAGAAAGTCCAAGTATAACGATTTGAGGTGAAACAATGAAGACGATTCCATTAGCAGAGGGCATTAAATTAAAAACCATTTTAACGAAAAAAATTCAAGAATTGGTGTATGAGATGCACAACAACGCCCATGTGATTGTAGAAAAAGGAGAAACTCCAAAACAATCCGGCAGAACTTTATCGGAAATTGAAGCGGAACTCGCAGAAATACGGAAAGATGTGCGGACATTGGATAGACTCATCTATCGGGCAAACATTGACCATGCGATTGAGTTCAAAGGGGAAAAAATGCCAATTGTAGAGGCCATTGAATTGGCGAAACAACTGAGAGCAGAATCAAGTTTGTATAAAGATTTAGGGAATACAGAGAAAGAAAAAATTTATACAACGACTGGCGAAGGAACGGTGCTTTATCAAATTGCAACGTATGAACCTCGAGAATACCGGGAACGGGCCATCCAGCTTGAAAAAGAAGCTCATCGCCTTTCAAATTTAATCAACGCGAAAAACTATGAAATTCATATTGAATTTGATGATTCTAAATATTTCTAATGCCTCGGGGCGGTGAGAGTCCTCCCCGGGGTGTAACGGCTGCAATGGTGTTTGAATCGATAGTTGGTAAACCGATTACCGTTGACCTGTCACTTGATTACTTTTAACCAATGACCAACTAACGCAAAGGAAGTCAAACAAGATACCTAGTTTTTTTGGTGCAGCCGTTATAACAATAGGCTGTTTAGGAAGATTTTTCTTTCTAAACAGCCTTTTTCTTTGGGCAAGGCTTTTTCGATTGGCGATTTCTTCTAAAGCTCTATTTTTTTCGTTTGGCGATTATCTTATCCTAGGTGGCGATTAACTTTTACGCTTTGGCGATTATTTTGCTAAAGCCGGCGATTATCCAGCCTTCTACTTTTTCGATTTGTTATTGGAAAAAACAAACACTAACGGAGGAAAGAATAAAATAAATCCATACCATCCAAATGAAAAGAAAATCGGAATTAGTAAAAAGGAAATCCCTGAAATAATGGTCCATATAGATCTTTTCTTCAAACCGTAAATACCTATAATAAATCCGAGTGCGATGCAAATTAAAGACAGCACTTTTAGCCAATCCATGTAACTCACCTCTAACGCTTATTCCACGCCTGGCAAGAGCCGCAGCAATTTCTCATCGGCATCCAAAATCACTTCAACCCCTAGTGGAATACCGATGTTTGGCGTCGAATGCCCAATGTTGAATCCCGCTACTGTTGGCTTTTTATATGGGGATACATATTCCTTGAATAAGGCTAATATGTCTTCTTTCCCAACGCTTCCAATAGCAAAGCCGCTTGCCTCTTTTAACTTCCCTGCAAGCCTCAACTGATTCAGCAAACGGTCGATTTCTTCCATCTGCAAATTTGCTTCTTCCAAAAGCAAAATTTTGCCAAGCGTATCAATTTCAAACTTTGTGCCAAGGGTATCCACGATTCTTCGCAAGTTTCCGCCGATTATTTCTCCCCGAACCGCGCCAGGAACAATGCTCACAAGCGGCGAAAGGCTTTCATCATAAAAAATTTCGTAAGGTGCAAATAATTGATAAAGCATTTTTTTCGATTGTTCATCTGCAATCTTTGAAAGCGCAGGACCGTGGAAAGTTACCACATTAGAAAATTTATGAAAGGCAATATGTAAAAACGTGATATCTGAACATCCCCAAAAAATTTTCGGATGCTCAGCAAGCAATGGATAGTCAATTTGATCGGCAATTCTTGCAACACCATATCCGTCTGTCACGCAAAAAATCGCCTTTACTTCCGGATCGATAATCATTTGATGCAAATCCTGCACTCGCTCTTCATCAGTTCCTGCCAAATACTTGCCAGAAAGTCCGATGGTTTGTCCTAGTTTGTAATGTAATCCCATTTCATGAAAGATCGATAAGGGATTTTGCAAACTTTCTACATCAATCGGATTGCTAAGGGCAATCACTCCAACTGTATCTCCTTTGTTTAAATGTCTCGGCCGTATAATCATGGATTTCCTCCTGCGTTCTTTTTACTAAAGTTATATTAACAAAATTGCCCCAGAAAAAACCATTACATAAATCCGCTTTCTTTGGATAAAACAAACACTAACAATTTTTTCCTTTAAATTCGTCATTAATTATTATACAATCTTTGTAACTATTCATTCCAACCTCCAAAGGATGAGTAACATGGTCAAGTTAAAATTAGAGCATCTGCACAAAGCCTATCACCAAATCGATGCTATAAAGGATATCAACTTGGAGATTCAAGATCAGGAATTTATTGTGATTGTTGGTCCTTCTGGCTGCGGTAAATCGACTCTATTGCGACTACTTGCAGGGTTGGAGGAGCCTTCTCGCGGACAAATTATCATGGATGGGCAGTGCATCAATCATCTTTCACCAAAAGAACGCAATGTTTCCTTCGTTTTCCAAAACTTTGCCCTTTATCCCCATATGAACGTCTACCACAATTTGGCCTTCGGATTAAAAAGCCGAAAAACCCCAAAAGAGGAAATTGAACGCCGTATCCAAAATATTGCCAAACTTTTACATATTGAAGATTTATTAAAACGAAAACCTAAAGAACTGTCAGGAGGGCAGCTGCAGCGCATTGCCATTGGACGAGCCATCATCCGGGATGCCAACCTGCTGTTAATGGATGAACCCCTTTCCAACTTAGATGCTCAGCTTCGCACTAGGATGCGAAAAGAACTCATTCAACTCCATCAACAACTAAAAACAACAACCCTTTATGTAACCCATGACCAAGCTGAAGCTATGACGATGGCTACGCGCCTTGTCGTCATGAATCAAGGAATTATCCAACAAATCGGCACACCGCAGGAAGTATACAATCGTCCAAAAAATGTATTTGTGGCAGGGTTCATTGGCTCCCCAGGCATGAACTTTTTCAATGGCATCTTAAATAACGGAAAAATTCAAATTGGCTCCCTTTCCATTCCTCTATTAGAAAGTCAATTGACTCTTTTAGAAGATTACAATTATCAAGAAATCATCATCGGAATTCGACCTGAAGATTTTTCATTCAATCCAAAAAGGGGCATCAGTTTCCATGCAAAAGCAGAAGTCATTGAATCTTTAGGTGCCGAAATTCTTGTTCACTTTGAATTGGATGGGCAGCCCTTCACCGCCCGATTGAAACCAACAGCGAATATACAAGTTGGACATCCTCTAACCTTATCGATGGATTTAGAGAAACTACACTTTTTTGAAAGCCATACAAAAAATCGCATTTTTTAAAGACAGGAGTAATGGTTGATGAAAAAATTGTGTATGCTCGCGGCAATTTTGTTATGTACTTTCATTCTTGCAGCATGTTCGAATTCCGACCAAGAAAGTGAAAAGGTTAAACTTACGGTATCCGCAGCAGCTAGTTTAAAGGATGCTTTAGAGGAAATCAAACAACATTACGAAAAGGAACATCCGGATGTTTCCTTAACCTTCAATTACGGCTCTTCTGGTTCTCTTAAGCAGCAAATCCTTCAAGGGGCACCTGTAGATTTATTTTTCTCTGCGGCAATAGAGCCATACGACGAACTTGTTGAAAAAGGCATTATAGAAGAGGGGACAAACCTGCTTGGAAATGAACTGGCATTAATTGTTCCAACTAACAATCATTCCATAAAACTTTTTGAAGATCTTGCAACTGAAGACATCCATAAAATGTCCATTGGAACGCCTGAAACTGTACCAGCCGGCCAATACGCAAAGGAAACCCTTGAACAGATGAATTTATGGGAAGCTGTGGAATCCAAATTGGTGTATGCAAAAGATGTCCGCCAAGTGTTGTCCTATGTGGAAACAGGTAATGTGGATGCGGGCATTGTTTATAAAACTGATGCATTGGTTTCCAATCAAGTCAAAATTGCGGCAACGGCAGATGAAAGCACCCATGCGCCAATAATGTATCCTGTTGGGGTCATCAAAGATTCACAACATTATGATGCAGCCAAAGCCTTTTATCAATATTTGCAAAGCGAAAAAGCAATAAAGGTGTTTGAAGACTATGGATTTACTAGTAAATAAAGAATTTTGGACTCCGGTTTGGCTATCGATGAAAACGGCTGCCATTGCAGGAATGATTGTGATTGTCCTTGGAACAATTGCCGGACGGTTGCTGGCGCGGAAAAATTTTAGAGGGAAAGTTCTGCTAGAAACGATTCTTCTGCTTCCAATGGTGCTTCCTCCAACCGTTGTCGGCTTTTTCCTTATTGTGATTTTTGGGAAAAACAGCCCAGTGGGACAATTTTTAGAGTGGTTATTTCAGCAGCCCGTCATTTTCACTTGGTATGCAGCGGTTATTGCAGCGGTGGTCGTCGCTTTCCCTTTAATGTATCAATCAGCAAAGGCTGGATTTGAAGCCATCGACAAAAATATTGAAGATGCCGCAAGAATTGATGGGGCAAGCGAGTGGAGGATTTTCTTGTATATTTCCATCCCCCTTGCTTCAAAATCCCTCATCTCCGGCAGCATATTAAGCTTTGCCCGAGCGTTGGGGGAATTTGGGGCAACGTTGATGTTTGCGGGAAATATTCCAGGAGAAACGCAAACCATCCCGACCGCTATTTATATTGCCATCGAATCTGGCAATATGACTTGGGCTTGGATGTGGTGCATATCCATCTTCCTGCTTTCCTTCGTACTACTTTTGGTAGTTCAATTGAAAAACAAAAGGAGGCTCTAAAGTTTAAGAGGCCTCCTTTTTATTTGCCTTCGAATTCATCCCCCGCTAATCGGCGGAATGAAGGCAAGGGTATCGCCATCTTTTACGACTGCATCATCTGTGACAAATTCTTCATTTACTGCAGCCATCATTTGCTCCAAAGAAAGTTGAGGATATTCCTTCTCCATCCATTTCTTTACCTCTTGCACTGTGCAGCCATCTAACTCTATCATGACCTTTGATTGTCCAACGGCTTCTTGCAAATGGGCAAATAGCAATACTTGAATCATCCGTGTTCACCTCTCCGAATCGGGGGTTTTCCTTCCGCATATGGCACATTTTCCAATTGATCGCCAATCCATTCGCTGCCGTCTTCCCAATGCTCTTTTTTCCAGATTGGCACAATTTGTTTAATTCGCTCAATGGCATATTCATTCGCTTCATAAGCCGCTTTCCGATGAGGAGAAGATACGGCAATGACTACCGCAATTTCTGTAATTTCCAACCGGCCCACTCGATGGGTAATGGCGATTTTCGCTTCTGGCCAGCGTTCCTTAATTTCTTTTGCAATCTGTTCAAACATTTTTACCGCCATTTCCGGATAGGCTTGATATTCCAAAAATAACGTCTTTTTCCCATTGGTCATTTCACGCACCGTTCCTACAAATAAAGTGATTGCGCCGGCATTGCGGTCTACCACTTTCTTTCTGACCGCTTCCACATCAATGGGATGTTCCACAATTTCAAACAATGACGTTGCCATGGTTACCCCTCCATTCTTCCATTAAAAATTTTATGTACTGCTCCTCTTCGTCGATGGAGAAAACAGGATAATCCATGTTTTTCTCTATCACACAAGTTGGCCAATGGATGACGCATGAAATATTGGACAACTTTTCAAGCAGCTCCATCTCCTCTTGTTTTCGCAAAAGGACCACTTTCCTGAATTGTTCCTGTTTATAGCCTTCTATCAAAATACGGTCAAGATTAAATAAATCATATAGGGCTAACATTTCATCCAATGTCCAGCTCTCCTGATGGATGCTTAAACGCAATGTGCCTTGCCCTTCCACTGCTGCAACACAGGCTCCTGCTTGTTCATGGCGAACGCTGTCTTTAGAGAATTCCTTTGGGATTCCGCCATGCCCGTGATGTTTAATAGTACCAACGCGCAAACCTTGAGCAGCTGTTTGGAAAATCAGTTTTTCTATCAACGTAGTTTTTCCGCTGCCAGAATATCCTACAATTTGTAAGATTTTACGAAATCGTCCCAAGGCCACTCACTTCCTTCTTGATTATCAAGCAACAATACATCCACCTGCATTCCCTTCTCATATCCCCGGGAACCTCCTGGGAGTACAATGAAAGCATTGGCTTTTGCTAAAGAAGAAACAGCGCTTGATTTATCAAACCCGGAAGGAATGGCTTTCAATGTTCCATTTTCATGAAAAGCTGTTCCCCTCACAAAACGGGTAAAAGGATTTGGTTTTGGAAAGTCCGCCCCTAAGATGGCCTGGGCTCGTTTTAGGTGCGGGCGTTTAGAGCCAAATGCTTTCCGAAGAATAGGACGAACGAACAGCTCAAATCCAACGTAGCAGGCGGATGGATTACCAGACAGCCCAAACAATAGTTTTCCATCCTTCACAGCCACTGTTGTCACGCTCCCCGGCCGCATCGCCACTTTATTAAACAACACTTTTGCGCCGATTGCTTCATAAATTGCAGGCAAATAGTCAAAATCGCCGACAGATACACCGCCAGTAGTGATTAATACATCCACTTCCTGCATCGTTTTTTGAACAGCATCAATACATACCTCAAGGTCATCTTTCAACTTGCCAAAATACTTTGCCGTACCTCCTGCCCGCTCCACTTGAGCCATCATCATATAAGCATTGCTGTTGCGAATTTTTCCAGGCTGCACGGCTTCCCCTGGCTCTACCAGCTCGCTGCCTGTTGCAATCACGCCAACAACCGGTTTTCGGAAAACAGGCACATCTGACACCCCAAAGGTTGCAAGCAACGCGACCACTCCAGGGTTAATGAACTCCCCTTTTTCGATGAGTACATCCCCCTCTCGAACTTCCTCACCGCGATAAGAAATATTCGTTCCTGCTTCAAAAGAGCGTTTAATGGACATAAAAGTTTGGCCATTTTCTTCAAATTCCTGGGTCAACTCTAGCATCACCACAGCATCGCACCCTTTAGGAATTGGGGCGCCCGTCATAATTCTTACCACTTCTTGCTTGCCCACCGTTCCTTCAAAGACATAGCCTGCACCAATTTCTCCTACAACTTTAAAAATCACAGGATTTTCCCTGCTTGCACCCTGACTATCGATAGAACGGATTGCAAAACCGTCATAAGGAGAGCGGTCAAAGGCTGGCACGTCTATATCTGCCGCAATATCTTCTGCTAAAAAACGTCCATGAGCTTGCGTTAAAGGTACAACTTCTTTCTTCTCTTCAAAGGCAAATTCCATCACCCGACGAACTGCTTCTCCTACTGGAATGGGATTTCTTTTTTCCAACAACTCAACACACCTTCTTTACCCTAATAATCGATAATAAATGTTTTTCGCTTTTTCAATCTCTTGAATGCCATGAATCATAACACGTCCATCTTTGAAAATGACCACTCGAACATTTTCCATTTGGCAGGAAATTAAAAATGGATTTTTTTGAACTTTTCCGAAGGTTTTCAAGCGCTTCGACAACTCATCCAATGAATAAGCGACTGGGCTTGCCGGACGAATTTGCACCGCATCCCGACCGCACAATACTTCCAATTTCGTCTGAGATTCATAGGATAAAAACGGAAACGTCGGATGCATCCCGCATGAAGGACAATCCTCATCCCACATTTTTTCCACATTGATTTCATAATGCTGATTTTTCCATACATCAAAGAATAAATACGTCTTTCTCAGCGCCTCTTCATCACCCACTAAAATTTTCAACGCCTCTGCCACTTGATAGGCTGCGGTGATTTGAACCGCTGGGCTGATGATGCCAACCGTGTCGCAAGTGAGCCCCGTATTCGTAATGACCTTTTGTAAACAGCGAAGGCAAGGGGTTTTTCCAGGAAAGATGGTATAAGTGGCGCCATAGCTTCCCACACAGGAGCCATAAATCCAAGGAATGCAGTATTTTTGGGAAAGGTCATTGATTAAATAGCGGACATCAAAATTATCCGTTGCATCCAAAATTACATCCACATCTTTTAAGAGTTCCGCAAATGGTTCGGAGAAAGCGTCAAATACATACCCTTTTACTTCTATGCTTGAATTGATGGCTTGAAGCCGGTTTTGTGCTGCAATCGCTTTAGGCAGTTTCTCCTCTGCATCCTGCTCCGTATACAATTGCTGCCTTTGCAAATTGCTCCACTCCACATAATCCCGGTCCACCAAGGTAAGTTTCCCGACGCCGGTTCTTGCTAAGGCTTCAGCCGATGCACTGCCCAACGCACCAACGCCTACAATCAGGACGTGTTTTTGCTTCAGCATCTCCTGTCCTTTTTCTCCAATGGGGCGAAATAATTGTTGTCTTGAATATCGATTACTTATCATGCCGCATCTTTCCTTTACAAAAATTTGCTTCAACTATTATGATAAACTATAATTTCCTAAAAATAGAAATGTACCAAAGGAGGGCTACTATTGCACCTTACAAAACAAATTCCTATCCATGCCGCTATCTTAACGGTAAGCGACACACGTACAAAAGACGATGACTTTAGCGGGCAAAAAATCAAATCATTGCTTGAAGGGGCTTCTTTTCACGTTGCAGATTACCAAATCGTCAAAGATGAGCCTTCAGAAATCGCAAGCCACATTCAAAACTGGTGCGAACATGAAAGCATCAATGCCATTATCGTGACAGGGGGCACCGGCTTTACACCAAGGGACCAAACTTACGAAACGATTGTTCCACTTTTGGAGAAAGAAATGACTGGCTTCGGGGAATTGTTCCGCTACTTAAGCTATGAAGAAATCGGAGCAAAAGCGATGTTTAGCCGTGCCACAGCGGGATGCAGAAATCAAACAGCCATCTATTTATTGCCAGGCTCCCAAAATGCCGTAACGCTTGCCATGACCAAACTTATTCTCCCAACGGTGCAACATTTTGTGAGCGAGCTGAACCGCCAATGAACATGGCAGGGGTTGTCTTAGCAGGAGGTCAATCATCGAGATTCGGCCGCCCAAAAATGTTTGAAATCTTTGAAGAAGAACCTTTGTATAAAAAAAGTTTAAAAGCTTTGCAAGGAAATTCTTTGCATCCTATCATCATCGCAACCAATGCCGAACTACAGCCAAATTTTGCGGAAGAAAATGTGGTGTTCCATATTGAAACAACACTGCATCAAGGACCTTTATTTGCCCTCCAAAACGTCATGCAACATTTTCCTGATGTTGATTGGTTTGTTGTGCTGGCAAGCGATATGCCTTTTATAGACGCAGATTTTATCCGCAAAATGCTGAACCAAATCGATGACCGGTATGAAGCCATCGTCCCAAAGCAAAATTCAAAAATCCAGCCCCTTGCTGCCATTTATCGGCGCAGCGCTTTGCCAATACTCGATTCCATAATCCAACAACATAAAAGAAGCATGAAAGACTTGTTAATGGAACTGAAGGTTTGCTATGTTGAATTTAATGAGGATTGCTTAACATTCGTCAATATCAATACCCAACAAGATTTACTAGAAATTCAGAAAAAGGAGAAGAACCATGAATAATTTTTCCCATTGGAATGAAGAAGGCCGGCCAAAAATGGTCGATATTTCCGAAAAAGATGTAACAAAGCGTACAGCCATCGCACGCGGTACAATTACCTTATCCGATGAATTGTACGAAGCCATACAAAAGGGAGGAATCAAAAAAGGCGACCCATTGCAAGTGGCGCAAATTGCCGGCATTATGGGGGCGAAAAAAACGCCGGACCTTATTCCAATGTGTCACCCAATCATGTTGCAAGGCGTTGATTTTGAATTTGAATATACAAAAGCGGAAAGCGGCTACGAATTGCATATCCAAGCAACGGTAAAATGCACCGGAAAAACCGGCGTTGAAATGGAGGCATTAACGGCTGTAAGTGTGGCGGCCCTCACTTTTTACGATATGTGCAAAGCTGTTGATAAAAGGATGGTCATTAAAGATATTTATCTTGTCCAAAAAACAGGAGGAAAAAGCGGAACGTTCGTGCATCATGTATAGATCGGCGAATGCCGCTTTTTCTTTTATCCTCCGATATGGGACATTTCCACTTTCGGCTTGTTCTTTGTATATTGATTGCGTTCTTCGGAGTAGCGGTCTTTCCGGTTTTCCCACACGTTAATTACACAATGCTGGATGGTTTCATCATCCGCGCCATTCCTTAACAAACTCCGCAAATCCGTGCCGGCTGAAGCAAATAAACAAGTATACAATTTCCCTTCAGCCGACAGTCTAGCCCGGGTACAAGTTGCGCAAAAAGGCTCTGTAACCGATGAAATAACCCCGATTTCCCCATCTCCATCTAGATACTGATAACGTTTTGCCACTTCCCCTTGGTAATTGGGCTTAATGGGTTTTAAAGGAAACACCTCGTTCAATTGTTCAAGAATCTCTTGTTTTGTGACAACTTCATCCAATTTCCATCCATTGGTGTTGCCCACATCCATATATTCAATAAAACGGAGAATTTGCTTTCTCTCTTTGAAAAATTTTGCCATGGCGACAATATCTTCCTCATTGGCTCCCCTTTTTACCACCATATTGACTTTCACTTTTAAGCCTGCTTCATGGGCTTTTTCAATGCCTTCTAAAACAGCCTTCACACTGCCCCGATGGCCGTTTATTTCCGAAAAACGGCCTTCATCCAGCGAATCTAGGCTGACTGAAACTCTTTTCAGCCCCGCCTTTGCCAAATCCTCCGCATGCTTTTTCAACAAGCTGCCGTTCGTTGTAAGGGCCAAATCCTCCACTCCACTAATAGCGGCAATACGTTCTATCAATTCCGATAAACGGGGGCGCAACAAAGGCTCTCCCCCTGTAAACCGAATTTTTTTCACACCCAGCGACACAAAAATCTTGACGAGCCGTTCGATTTCATCAAAAGTAAGCAGCTGCTCCGATTTCAAAAAAGGATAATCCGGGCCGAAAATTTCGGCAGGCATGCAATATTGGCAGCGGAAATTGCATCGGTCTGTCACCGATATTCGCAAATCACATAAAGGTCTTTTCAATTGGTCTTGTAGCATTGTAATAGTCAATCGCCTTCTTTCGTTAGCCGGATTCTTTCTGGATGGGTGTAAATATTCATCGACTCATTGCGGATGAATCCGACCGTTGTGATGCCCAGCTGTTCTGCTAAATTAAGGGCCAATTCTGTAGGAGCGGATTTCGATAAAACCATTGCACAGCCGATTTTAGACACTTTCATTAAAATCTCGGAGGAAATGCGCCCGCTGAAAACGATGATTTTATCTTTTACCGGGATGTTATTTCGCAAACAATAGCCATATATTTTATCAAGGGCATTGTGTCGCCCGATATCCATGCGGCTGATGACAATGCCTTTTACATCGCAAAGTGCGGCATTGTGGACGCCGCCCGTCTGTTTAAAAACTTGCGCAGAATCTTGCATTTCCTTCATCAATCGAAAACAATCTTCCGGAGCGATGCTAAGTTTCACATCTTCCAAATTTTTAGAAGCCATTGCATCGCTTGCAAAGACAAATCCTTGCCGGCTCATCCCGCAGCAAGAAGTCAAATACCGTTTATTTTGCAGTTGTTGGACAAAAGGGTTCACTTTCCTTGCTTTAATATGCACAAAGCCCTCTTCTTCCTGATGCCAAATATCCTCAATATCTTTGTAATGAAGAATGCGCTCTGAAACGAGATAACCAATGACCATATCTTCCACATATTCCGGCGTGCAAACCATTGTCACGATTTCCTGTTGGTTGACCTTTACAGTGAGTGCATATTCCGAAACAATTAAATCCGTGACTTGTTGTTTTTCGCCGTTTTCAATTCGGATAATTTCCCGAGTAACCGTAGTTTTCATCGATTTTCTCCTTTATTCCGAAATTGGATCTTCAAAAATAAAGACCGAAACAGCACAGTCTTCCTCGATTTTGATGTCGGTAAACAAATGGAGCAGTTTAGAGCCCATCAATTCTTCCATTTCTTTCGGCGTTGATTTGGCATATAAATCTTTAATCATCGTTGTGCGGGCGGTATGCACCATTTTGGCTCCTTCTGGCGTTGTGGCAATAAATCGTTCTGTTGGGGTTAGATTGCCGTATAAAAGCGATACAACGATATTATCAATAAACACCGTATGAATGCGGTCCGGCCCTTTTCCAAATAAATTTTTGCGCAGTTTTCTGATGATATTATTAAATTCATGTATCTTTTTAGACAAGTTGAACCCTCCAACATTTAGAAACTCGTTTATAATTTGATTATAATAATAACAAATTCTGAAAAATAAAAGAGAAAATATTTTCGAAAATTAAGAAATTACTTTTCTATTGTTGAATTGAACGTTCCGCGTTATGATATAAAAAAGGATAATGTGGATGAATTGGATATATTTTGATTTTTATGTATATGTCAAAACCTATGCATGAAAATCATAATATATTTTCCAGATGATAAGTTTTGAGATTGGATTTTTAGTAAGAGTTTGCTAAAAATTTAATCCACCATGACTAAGCAGCATGAACATTCATGCCGTTTCATGGTGGATTTTTTATTTTTTCAGGTGTTAAAACTAGAAATCTTTCGCTCACGATAAGGGGGTTCTCAATTTGGAGAAAATCAATATTAATGGCACTTTTTATGTTATTCCTGAAGGGGCAACGATTTTGGATATTTTGAATCAAAACAGCATCCCTCACCCGCAAATTTGCCGTGCGCCGATTGTTGATCCAATTCAAACTTGCGATACATGCATTGTGGAGGTGGATGGAAAGCTTGTTAGATCCTGTTCCACCAAAGCCTTAGATGGCATGAATGTGAAGCTGGATTCAGATAGGGCGAGAGCTGCTCGAAAAGAAGCGATGGACCGCATTCTTGAAAATCACTTATTGTACTGCACCGTTTGCGACAATAACAATGGCGACTGTATTCTCCACAACACAGCGATGATGATGGGCATCAAATCGCAAAAATATCCATATCGTCCAAAAGTGGATCCTGATGAAGTCGATATGTCCCATCCTTTCTACCGTTATGACCCGAACCAATGCATTGCCTGTGGCCGCTGTGTGGAGGTTTGCCAAAACTTACAGGTAAATGAAACAATCTCCATCAACTGGGAAGCAGAAAGACCTTTAGTAATTTGGGATGATGGCGTAAAAATCAATGAATCTTCCTGCGTCAGCTGCGGACAATGTGTGACTGTTTGCCCAACCAATGCGTTGATGGAAAAATCCATGCTTGGGGAAGCTGGATTTCTAACAGGGCTGAATAAAGAAATTTTAAATCCAATGATTGATTTAGTGAAAGAAGTGGAACCGGATTACAGCACGATTTTCGCCATTTCCGAGATGGAAGCGTCCTTGCGCAAAAAACGCATCAAGAAAACGAAAACGGTTTGCACTTTCTGCGGCGTCGGCTGTTCCTTTGAAGTATGGACAAAAGGGCGCAAAATTTTGAAAGTGCAGCCTTCTGAAGGTCCAGTCAACGGCATTTCCACTTGCATCAAAGGAAAATTCGGCTGGGATTTCGTCAACTCTAAAGAACGGCTTACAAAACCTTTAGTCCGGAAAAATGGTGAATTTGTGGAAGTGTCATGGGATGAAGCATTAGACTTTGTGGCAGAAAACCTTCTCCGCATTTACAAAACTTATGGTCCGGGTTCAATCGGCTTTATCTCTTCTTCCAAAACGACAAACGAAGAAAATTACTTAGTGCAAAAAATGGCTCGGCAAATTTTCCAAACAAACGATGTGGATAACTGCTCCCGCTATTGCCAATCGCCGGCAACTGACGGACTGATCCGCACGGTAGGTTTCGGCGGTGACTCTGGAACCATCAAAGACATCGAAAAAGCAGGGCTTGTCATCATCGTTGGCGCTAATCCTGCAGAATGCCATCCGGTTTTAGCAACGCGAGTTAAACGCGCCCATAAATTGCACGGTCAAAAATTGATTGTGGCTGATCTGCGCAAAAATGAAATGGCAGAACGAGCAGATATTTTCCTCCGCCCGAAACAAGGAACAGACCAAGTTTGGATTATGGCCGTCACAAAATACATCATTGACCAAGGTTGGCATGATGAAGCCTTTATCCAAGAAAATGTCCTAAACTTTGAGGAATATAAACAACTCCTTGAAAAATATACCCTTGACTATGCGGAAGAAGTGACAGGCATTCCGAAAGAAACGTTGATGCAAGTGGCGGAAATGATTCGCGATGCAGACGGCACATGCGTACTTTGGGGAATGGGGGTTACCCAAAATACAGGCGGTTCCCATACTTCTGCGGCTATTTCCAATCTTCTATTAGCAACAGGAAACTATCGACGTCCTGGGACAGGTGCTTTCCCTCTCCGCGGCCACAATAATGTGCAAGGGGCTTGCGATATGGGCTCATTGCCAAATATGCTGCCAGGCTATCAAAGGGTAACGGATGAAAAAGCCCGGGAAAAATTTGAAAAAGTTTATGGTACCAAAATTCCTTCTACACCTGGTCGCACAAATCCGGAAATGCTTGATGCCATTATGGAAGGCAAAATGAAAGCAATGTATTTAGTCGGGGAAGAAATGACTTTAGTGGACTGCAATGCCAATCATGTAGATGAAGTCCTTTCTAAATTGGAGTTCTTTGTCGTACAAGATGTGTTCTTCTCTCGTACTGCCCAATATGCGGATGTCATTTTGCCGGCTTCTCCTTCCTTAGAAAAAGAAGGAACTTTTACGAATACAGAACGCCGCGTGCAGCGGTTGTATCAAGTATTGCCGCCTCTTGGGGAATCAAAACCAGATTGGCAAATTCTTCAATTAGTGGCGCAGCGTTTAGGCTATGATTGGAACTACAGCCATCCTAGTGAAATCTTTGATGAAATGGCAAGCCTCACCCCCATCTTCTCCCAAGCCAACTATGATGTGTTGGCAGGCTGGGGAAGCTTCTGCTGGGGCAGCCTCGATGGTAAAGATACGCCTTTACTCTATTTGGACGGCTTTAACTTCCCGGACAAAAAAGCCCGTTTTGCTTTAGACGACTGGGTAGAACCAGTGGAATATGAAGGACAATTCGATTGCATCATCAATAATGGACGGATGCTCGAACATTTCCACGAAGGCAATTTGACGAACAAATCCACAGGCATTCAATCGAAAGTGCCGGAAATCTTCGTGGAAGTATCGCCAGAGCTGGCAAAAGAGCGAGGCATTGAAGATGGCATGTTCGTGCGCCTTGTATCTCCATATGGGGCATGTAAAGTCAAAGCCCTTGTGACAGACCGGGTGAAAGGAAACGAACTCTTCCTGCCAATGAACTCTGTAAGCAAAGATTCGGCCATCAACTTCTTAACGGGTCCGGCAGCGGATGTGAACACAAAAACCCCTGCCTACAAGCAAACAAAAGTGCGGCTAGAGGTATTGAAAGATAAAGGAAAACGCCCGCTTCCAAAAACAAATCCAAGAACGAAAAAACGAAATCCGCAAAATGGTGTCGAAGTGGAACGAAAATGGAAGCGCCCTGATTACGTGCCGATCACGACTAATTAGGAGAAGCAGTAATAGAGCAGCTCTGAACAATCGGAAATTGCATTGGGCAGAGCAGTTCTGTCCAATCACAAACAAGCAATGCAAAAGGAGGGAAAACATGGCCTCACCAATTCGGACAATTCGAAAGCAGCCAGTAACAAAAGAAGAAATCGTAGAACAAAATTTGGAGAACTTGAAAGAGCTTGTTTCGGAAAATAAGGAAACTATTCATCAACTCTTTTCGATTTTAAATGAACTGCAGGAAATGGGTGCACTAGAAGCAGCGGAAAAACTCCTTGAAGCTCGGGAAGATGTGGCGGAAATCGCCCTTGGCCAACTGACTAGAAAACCAGCGACAAATCTCATGAATCATTTGATGAATGCAGCTGGTGCATTATCTACCATCGACCCGGAAGCAACGAAAACATTAGCGAATAGTTTCACCAATGGCTTAGATGAAGCGAAAAATGCATTGAACAATGATGAAAAACTCGGCGTATTCGATTTATTAAAAATGCTCAACGACCCGGACGTCAACCGCGGCCTCCACTTCGCCCTTCACTTTTTGAAAGGCTTTGGGAAAAGTTTGAAGGAATAAATGAATCCCCCGCTTTCGTTTTGGAAAGTCGGGGCGATTGCTCTATGTGGGAATGACCCGTGCCCGGGACTATTTGGTACTAGCAACCCGCGATTTTTCAAAAGCAACTTGGCTCAATGAACAAATGGCAACAGATGGCCGTCTGGGTTGGCGAAGAGGATGGAGAAATCATTGTCAACGGACAGTCCTTAATCAAAAGGCTTCAGGAGTCATCGATTGTTTAATTGAACTGCCGGACGGATGGGTCATCATCTACCATAAAACATTCCCGGGCCGCGAAGAACTTTTGGCAGCGCGTACCTAAGAGCTATTATGTCCACGCTTTGACCGAAGCTTCCGGCAAACCGGTGCTGGAAGGCTGGATCCATATGCCGATTGTCGGCAACATGGTGCAATTTACGAAAGAGGATTTAGTGATCAAAGATTGGAATAAGCTCTCGTTGGGGTGAAACTTGGCAGAAAATAGGAGAGCTGTGCTGAAAAGTCTTTTGAATCGACTTTCCGGCACAGCTCCATTTGCATTACACCAATTCCACTTTAATCCACTTTCTTACACTATTGATGAACCATATTTTCGAACACTTTTTCAAATCGTCCAACGTTAAAACTTTTTCCTCAATTTGCCCCGCTTTCAACAAATGCTCACGGAAAGTGCCTGCAAGAAGCCCGCTTGTGACAGGCGGCGTCCACAGCTTCCCATCAATTTCCAACACGACATTCCCGTTGATGAACTCTGTCAATTCCCCTCTTTCATTCCAAAGAAGAACATCAAAAATTCCTTCTGATGACGGCTTGAACTGCTCATACATATCCCGGTTCGTCGTTTTGTGATATAAAAACAAATGTTCCGAATGGATTGGGCTTTTGGCAAGAATCGCTTTTTTCGGAGACTGCATTTTCACAATCGGCTGACCTTCGATTATACAAGCACCGTCTTGCTCCAAAAGCAATCGCACTTTCCATTGGCCCGAAGGATTCATGTTGGCAAATTCCTTCAGCTTCTTTTCCACTTCATCGATGTTGACAGCATACTGAAAATAGGTTGCCGATTTTTTCAAACGGTTGAGATGCTTGTCTAACAGAAAATACTCTCCATCATCCAACAGCAAACTTTCCAGCAACTGAAACGCTTTTTCTTCCCTATTAAGAAAAGCGCATTTCGCAAGAACTTCATGAAATTCGTCTTCAGCGGTGGAGTCCCAAGTAATGCCCCCACCGACACCATAAGTGGCCTTCCCTGTCTGATGGTCGATCACTACTGTCCGAATGGGCACGTTAAAAATGGCTTCTTGATCGGGCGTGATGTATCCAATAGCCCCGCAATACACTTCCCGGGGTGATTTTTCCAGCTGTGAGATGATATCCATTGTGCTGGCTTTTGGAGCCCCTGTAATGGAGCCGCAAGGAAAGATGGCTTTAAATACATCCACCAGTTCCGCATCTTGTTTCAACTTCGCCGTCACAGTCGAAGTCATTTGATGCACCGTCGGATATTGTTCGATTTCAAATAATTTGTCCACTTTCACCGTTCCCGTTTCCGCAACGGCTCCTACATCATTCCGCAGCAAATCCACAATCATTACATTTTCCGCACGGTTTTTTTCGGAATGATACAGCCAATTTGCCCGTTCCAGATCCTCTTCAAAGGTTTTTCCCCTTTTCACCGTACCTTTCATCGGCCGGGTTGTGATGTGATTTCCTTTCATATGGAAAAACAATTCGGGAGAGGCGGACAGGATGCTGTGTTCCCCTGTATGTATATAAGCACAAAAATTTGCCTTTTGGGCTTTTTTCATTTTATCAAATAAGGCAAAAGCGTCCCCTTGAAAGCGGGCATGTAATCGGATCGTATAATTCGTCTGGTAAGTGATCCCCTTTGCAATGGCGTCTTTAATGGATTGAATGGCTTCCCGATATTCCGATTCATTCGTATCAGGCTCCCACTCCGTCAATGAATAGGAACCTTGACTTGCCATCACTTGATATGTAGGTTCTTTATAAAGGCCGAACCACAACAAAGGCATCTGATAATCCGCCTTTGTTTTTAATGAAGAGTCGAAAGCCGGGGCGCTCTCATAAGATAAAAACCCCGCCGCATAATACCCTTTCTTTACCCATTCTTGCACTTCTTGAAGACAAGTTAACACTTCATGCATTTGGCTGGCAGAAATGATTTTTTCCGGATGAAGAAAAGCAATAGGCTCAATCATTCCATTCGATTTTGCAAATTCGAAATAGAGAAATGGCGTTAGTTCGTTCATGAATCATTTCCTTTTCTGTTTAGAAATTTCTATACATAGTATAGTAAAATTGTGTGTTATTGCAAATTTTTATTTTTTATCAACCATGAATCCAACAGCTTTGAGAAGAGAAAAGATGTGGCTGATTCATGCATAAATCAAGCAGGATATTAGCCAAAGATGGCACAATAATAGTCATTCTGCTTCAAATTTGTAAACATAATAGCCAGAGGAGGAAAAAAGGGAATATTGAGAGGCGATAATAGTCAAATAGAGGAAGATATTAGTCATTTTTTCAAAGATAATAGTCAATCTTAAGAAGATAATAGCCATTGTGGAAAAATAGGGAATGCTGAGAGGCGATAATAGTCAAATAGAGGAAGATATTAGTCATTTCTTCAAAGATAATAGTCAATCTTAAGAAGATAATAGCCATTGTGGAAAAATAGGGAATGCTGAGAGGCGATAATAGTCAAAGTTGATTCGATAATAGCCAAAATGCCAAGGATAATAGTCAAACTTGGCAAAATAATTGCCAAAGCATTAGAAAAGAGCGAATGAGAAAGCCAATCATCATTCTCATTCGCTCTTTTGAATAAACCCACGTTTTCTAGAACAAAGACATTTGTTCCTTTTCTGTCAGTCTTTCCAACGCTTCCGGTTCATGGTCGCGGAAGTATGCGTGGTGGAGCCATTTTTCCGTTGTGACGATTTGTTTATTGGCTTGTTTGGCTTCACGGAGTTTGCAGCTATAAATTACAGGGAAATAATCCCGCAAAAACTTCCCTTCCGCATGGGCGGTCAATGCGATGATTTGAAATCCCAATTGTTCCGCAACAAAGAAAACCGGACTGAGCACATGATCGCTCGATGCTTTGCCGAATGGATTGTCCAAAATCACCACCCGGCTGTGCTTCATGTTTGTTTTTTGATGCTGTTTCTTTTCAGCGACGTATTTTAACAAGCCCAAAAACAACGTCATATTTTTGCTCCATTTTTCTCCGCCTGACCATACATTGCTCTGCTCCCAAGAATAGGACCTTGTCGACACTTTATTTTCGTTTGTCACTTTGCGGCAACTTACTTTCATGCCTTCATTTTTCATCACCACTTGCAGAAGCTGTTTGGTTTGCAGCCACATTTCAATGTCATTCCGAACTTTCGTTTCATCCTGAAGGCCATTTTCTTTTACATAACGATCCGACTCCAGTTGAAGCATAATCCACTCAATGTAATCGCGGATCCGCTGCTTACCTTCTTCTTCGTCCCATTGAGGGATCGTAAAAGTATAAATCGTTTTCCATTGATCCTCTTCTTTTACTTTTGTATGTTTTGGAATTTGTTTCAACTCTTCTACCACTGTTTTTAAATGGTTGTGGATTTGGTTGATATATGCCTGCAATTCCTCATCTTTTTGCCGTATATGTTCATTGGCATAATTCGTCGACCGCTCGATTCGGATCATCATATTCTTTTTAAAATCCAATAACTCTTCATAACCCGTCTTATAATCCACACCTTCAATCGCCATTTTTTGCAATTTATTATCAGAAATCGTTGAACAAAACTGCTTATAAGCTTGTTTTTGGGCATCCACCGCTTCCTTTTCCTTCTCCACTTGTCCACTATGTTGCTCCAATTCTTGGATAATGGCTTTCACCATTTTCTTCCGATTATAGATAAAATCCATTTTTTCATTTTCACTTAAAGGGATTGTCACGACTTGCGGTGCGTTAAAATGATGTTTTTCAATGAATTTGATCAGCTCGCGTTCCGCTTCATCAATCTTGTTTTGCTCTCGTGACACTTGTTCCATCTGTTCATCCAAATAATTCTTCTCTTTTTGAAGCGCCTTCTTTTCTTCAGCAAGCTCTTCTTCCGCTTGGTTTAATGGAACGGAGAATGTGTAAATATCATGATCCGGAAAATTTTCACGGAAAAGCTGTTTCAAATGATTTCTTTTTCCTTTTTGCTCTTCCTTTGCAGAAAGCTTTTCTGTAACCTGTTTTTCCAACTTGTTTAATGCCTGTTTCAACTCTTTTATTTTGATAATCTTATTTTGCAATAAATGTTCTCCATCTGATGGAAATTCCCAATGTTCATGCACATTTTCACATTCATTGCGGATCTGATCCATCTCTTCCTGCAGTTTAGTCAAATTGTGTTTGGCATTGGCCAGCTTTTCATTCAATTCTCCTATACTTTTTGACGCTTGATGGATTTTCAAATTCAGCGTCTGGATTTTGTCGCGGAGATTTTTCCGGCTTTCCCCGGTAAAAATTGGGGTCAATGATTGCACTTCTTTATACTCTTCATCATTTTTAAGAGAATCTAATTTCCATTTTAAATTTTGTTTGCGTTCCTCCAGTGCAGCCTTTTGTTCGTTATAATCCAATAATTGTGCGGCTAAATATGCTTTTTTGGCTTTTATATTGGCCAATACGTCTTTCAACTCTTTTTCAACTTCCTTGGCCTCTTTTACTTCACGGCAATAATGGAAATATTGATTCCCTTCCTGGATTTTCCGTTCAAGCCCTTGCATTTCTTCTTGGCAAAGTTCCATTTGTTCCCCGATGGTTGTGATTTGATGCTTCAGATTCTTTCGCTGCTGCTCCGCATTTTCAATTTCTCTTTCGATTTGTTCGATTTTTAACATCGTTTCCGACCATCTTTTTTGAAAATCGGTCAGCCGTTCATATGGATAGTCTTTCAAAAATTGTTGGAAGGCTTGTAGGGCATATTCCCATTCTTTTTGTTCCGTTTCTTTCAGTTCTCTTTCCTTCGTCGCTTTTTCCGCATCCACACGGACTTTTTCTTTCCATTGCCCAAAGGTCTCTTCCATCATCCCTTTTTCCCAATGAGCAGGAATAATCCAGGATGGCTCCGGTTGGACGGCATCTTTCTTTATCTTCGCCGCTTCTTCGGTCGTCAGTATTTGAATCGGGTATCGAAGTTCATCTGCAAGGTCTTCCACTTTCTTTTGCAATTCTTCCTTCGATTTATTGGTTGTAATCAAAGTGACAGCCCATAACGGATAGAAGACTTTTTCTTCATAATCCGCTTCATTCAGCATCTGCAAATATTCAATACCCGTTACACAATAGTCCAATTGATTTTTCCATGATTTTATCCGCGCTTCAATCAACGGATCGCTGAAAAATGTTTTCTGTTCCCCATAATCATCGACTAAACGCAATGCCACCCGCTCTTTGTATAATAAAACCTCTTTTTCCTTTTTCAATTTTTCGATGGTTTCATAAAGCCGGTTATAAATGGAGTGTTCATTTTCATAGACCGATTCCAGAATGGCCCATTGCGGTCTTAATCTTCCCAAAATTCGAATCAATTTTCTTTGTTCATTTTCAATTTGGCTTTTCTCGTTTTTCAATTGTTCTTTTGCAACATGCAAACCGTTCTTCTCATTTTTTAATTTTTCGATGGTTTCATCCAGCTCAATCGATTGCTTCTCTTTTTCCTTCTTCTCTCCGTGCAGCCGTATCAGTTCTTCATCCAAAAATTGATGGCGGTTTTGCCATTCGGCCATTTTCTCTTCCACTTGTTCGTGCTGTGGATTGGAAAGCAAAGTTTGTTTCAACCTTTCGATATCCGCTTCCCTCATTTGGATGGTTTTCTGAACACCGGCGATTTCCCTTTGCTTATCCAAATCATGTTTTTCGATGGACCGCTTTTCTTCCTGCAATGTATCGATTTGCCTTACAATCGGATTGAGTTCGAATTGGATTTGTTCCATATTCTTTTTCATGTCATCCATCTGTTCAATAAAATGTCCGAGCAGCGCCTGCTTCGTTTCTTCCAATTGGTTTTGCAAATCCGAGAGCTCTTCTATTTCTTCCAGCTTCTTCATTTCGCTTTCAACAAACGCAATTTCCTTTTGATAATGATTCAAAAGTTGCTTGCATTTCGCAAATTTCAATGAATAATAGGCAAGGCTATGTTGCTCCAGTTCTTCCTTTTTTGTGCCATATTCAACATTTGCCAGATCATATTCTTTCTGCAGTTGTTCGTATTTTTCTTCCTCAACGGCAATCTGATAAGACGCCACTTTCACTTCATGTTCTTTTTTCTTTTGAATCCAAAGATTGAATTGCTCTTTATTCTTTTCCATTTCCTTTGCAACATCGATTTTTTGAATTTGAATCTCTTCCCAGATTCCCTTTGCCTTCTGCTTCGACTTGTCATAGGCAAGCTGGGAGGAATGCAGTTTTTCAAACGTTTGCACGTATTTTTCCAGTTGATGTTGGATCCGCTTGTTCTCTTCAATGGTTTCTTTCAGTTTTTTATAAAGTTTCAAATTATCCAGCTGTTTTTCAAAGATATCGGCAAAAAGGGTTGGATGATGACCCGCAATCGATTGTTCAACGGTCGGTATCAATAAGCGGTCAAATAACTGGGTGGTGTTTTTGCAGGCTTCGAAAAAGGCCTCGACGCCCCCTTCCGAGCTGTTGATTGTCACAATACTTTCCCATTCATCGGCAATAATATGGTATTGTTCTTCAATAAACTTCCGATATTCTTTGATTGTCGAAAACGTTCTTGCCGATAAAGGATATCGTTCCTTCATGCCATTGTAATAATCAAGCATTTCTCCCTTGTCGGCAGGTCTGGTGCCGCCTTGTCCTTCCCGAACAAAAGGAATGCCTTCGATTCCGTTCTGATCCCCTTCATCATATTCATAAACATAGCGGTAAGAATCCAATCCTTTATCCGTCATAAAAAGGGTCACCGCCGTCACAACATATCGCCGTGGACGTTCGTTGAGTATCCATTCGATCGCAATATGGGCCGGGGCATTTTCCAACACCAAAGTGTTTTTAATTTTTCGATCCGCCAAATCGGTATGGGGAATCATCCCTTGCAATACCGTTTGGATAAAAACGGTCTTCCCTCCGCCGTTTTCAAGAAGAATCGCCCCATTATATCCGTTGAATAAAAAGAGTTCATCATTATAACGCTTGTTGCCTTCTTCATAGACAATATTGGTCAATCTGATTTTATTGATGGCCGGCATGTTGTCCCTCCTTATCAAAACCGTAAAGAAACTCAAAAATCCCTTTGTTATATTCCACTGCCATGAAAAATCGCTGGATGATGGTCATCGCTTTTTCCGTCAAGGTGATTTCATTATTCCCGATTTCCCGGATCAACTGTTGGTCGTTCAAAAACTTTGCAACCATATGCAGGAAGCTCATTCGGCTAATCGTATTTCCTGATTGCCGCTTAGCGGTTTCCTTAATATCATCCATATCATCCCATTTTTCGATGATAGCGCTCCAATTGTAAGAAAACTCTTTTTCCGATGCTTTTAATTGTTCCTCATCATGGGATTTCAAATGATCAATCCGCTCCTGAATCAGCCGGATCCAATCATCCATGCCGATAAATTGCCTTGTGGGATGCGGACTTTGATAGGAATCATAAAAACTGCCGAAAAGAACAAGTATGCAAAAATAAAGAAGATACATATCCGCATTCGTCGCACCGGAACGCAAATATTTCCGTTTAATCCACTCATTGCTTACATGGAATGGAGACAGCTTCGGTTCAGGAACGAGAAACAGTTCTTCACTCGTTTTGATTATGGCGCAATGCACTTCCTGGCTGAACAATTCAAGAAGGGCGCGCACATCTTCATCGGCATTATAGATTTGAACGGCCTCTTTGCCCAAAACCCCGTCCCTTGCCAGCTTCGTATATAGTCGAAAGGCTTGCAACACCGTTTGTTCAGAATAGTTCATCTTCATCCTCCAACTTTATGTTCATTTCACTGATGGAATAGCGATCTACTTTTTGAATGATCGCTTTATCTTCCGTAACGATTAATTTGCGTTTTCCCAATAATCGAAAGGCCTCATCAAAAACCGTTCTGCTTTCTTCATCATCCGTTCCCGCTTGAATAGGCGAACGTTGGTGGAGAACAATCCAAAAATCGTAGAAATACCGCATTTGGAATAGATTCTCCAATTGATTTCTTTCGAGATAGGATATGAACTCGGATAACGTATTGCCGCTATTTTCTTCATAAGCCTTCAGAAAATGTTCCATCAGCTCTTTATATTTTTCTGAAATCCATTGTTTATATGAATTGAAGCTGTTTTCGTCATCCACTTCATAAAAGTGATATTCCACCTTCTCTTTTCGGTCTTCCACGATATTCTGTTCTTCCAAAACAGCAAGCGGCGACCAAAATTCATTTTCTTCCACTTTCAGGAAAGGATGGAGAACGCCTTTCATCGCATCCAACGGCAAAGGGGTGGACACAATGAGAGACACGATATCTTGGTCGAAGTTAAAGGAATGCATGCCCGTATAATAAAGCGACTCCTGGGCTGTAATCAAAGTCGTGTTTTTCAAATGGAGAGTCTGATTCAGAAGCTCGGAATGTTCATAGTGCACTTTCTCCAATTCCCTGTTGATCTGCAAAATGTATTGATACGTTTTCTGCTCCTTTTGATGAATATTTTCGGCAAACAATCGTTCCCTCGTTTCTTTGACAAACTCCCTCAATTCTTTGAATTCTTCATCTTCCCGTTCCAGCCTCTGAAAAATATCATCAAGCAGCTCTTTATACCGCTCAAACGTTTCTTCGGACACAATGCTTCGCTGGATTTCATGCTTCAATTTGACAATGCGTTCCTGCAACGTCTCGACGGCCACCCGCATTTCATTGATTTGCCGAAGTGCCCCCTTAAATTCCCCCTTTTCCAGCTGTTTCCGTAAAATCAATTGGTTGATGGAAATTTGAAACTCACTGTAAAACTCCTTCGTTGCAAAAATCAATTCCAATCCATCTTCATCCAATGTGTAGAATTGGGTATTCGTTCCGGCATCAAAATCGTTCGCCTTCAAAATGGAATATTCAATGGTCTCCTCCGCCTTTTCCTCCCAATTAAAATAACCGTAGCTGCGTTTTTTTCCGTGGGTCGGGCGGAAATTTTGAATCAAGGTTCTGGCCAGTTCTTCATAGGTTTCCTCTTTCAGCATATACACTTCTTTCGTGGCCTCTTTTAAAAAGGAAGCCAATTCTTTGACACCTGTCCTTTGATTTCGCATCAACTTCTGTTCAAAGAAAAAAAGCAAAGTGAGGAGGCCAAGCCCTTTCATATCAATCTTCGTCCCATTTAAATCAACATCCCTTTTCCGATCCAGTTCATTCAACGGTTCAAAAAGGGCGATGCGCCGGATCCGATCTCTGTATCCGCTTAATAACGCTTGCATATCCATCTGTTCCAATCGGATCCCCTCCAAATTTCCTGCAATTCTTTTGATTTTAAGATTTCCTGCGGGTAATACTTCCCTTGCGAAAACATCATCGCCAGTTGTTCTTGCTCCTTTTGCGGAAATTGGCTAATGAATTTTTCTTGAGCTTCAGTATATTGTCTTTGATATTCTTTTCCGGCGATCGGCTGTTTTTCAAGACAAGCTTTATAGAATGGCAATGCCAAATGGGCTTTGATTTTTTGATTCAACGAATGCCAAATGGACACTCCTTCCCGGTCAATGTCGCCGAAATAGAAAAAATGATGCTGGGCGTTGACCGGATATTGGTCCTGGAACTGTTCGATGCTATGGATGATTTTCTTCCCACTTCCGTAAATCAATGTGGAAAATTCAGTGGATGGCAAAGCCGGAAGCAGACCTTGATAAGTCGTTTTATTTTCAACAATGAGGTGAAACTGTGTCTCCTTTGATACCAGATTGGGATGGATGGCAAACATCAACGGGTCGGAAACAGGGATGATGTTAAAAGAATGGAAGAGTCCGATACGCTCCAGCAGCTCTTTTCCCCCTTTTTCAGTGAGCCATTTTTCATCCTGGACCAGTTCAAAACTGCGCTCCGGTGCAGGAACGGACTCTTCCGGAAAACCAAATGTTTTTATGTATTCATCGATTTTGATGAGATAAGGAAGATCGTGCCGCCAAATGGAAGGATCTTTTTTGTAATATTCATCAAGGTTTATGGATGGATGGAACTTGTTGCGATAATGTTGAATCTCTTGATGGAAACCGGTTTGAAGCAAACTTTTATTGATCCGGTACTGAAAGGCGAGCGATGGATTTCTTGTCGTTCTTCCTTTAGACTTCACCATCTCCAAAATGCCTTCCTGTTCCAGCTTCAAAATAAAGCCGGCATATTCTTCGTATGTATGAAAGAAATTCCCCATGATTGCTTCCAATGCGGATAATCTTATCATTCTTTTCGGATAGCCATTAAGTGCGCGGTAGATTTCATCCACTATCCTTACCTCCGAACATTCTTTTTTCCTATTTTACTTAAAATGAAGGGAAATTGGAAATACAAGTCTGTGAAGAAAGTTAGGGGAATGTTGCACAGTTCAAGAAATGTTTGGTTTTGGGGAGGGGATTTCAATAAAAATCGTTTTACGGGCAATCAATCGATTTGTCAAAACAATAAAAATGAAAATTTTTGTTGAGAAGTGTTTCTTTCCATTCATGTATTCTTTATTTTCGAAACTTATGAATTTTTATACATCGTAGTGTGTTTCTCTTTATATTCACTATAATAAGAAATTAAATACCTTTTGTAATTATATGGATTCGCCATCGGACACTAGTGTCGCATAAAAAATATCAATAGACATAATAAAACTGAATTTTCTCACTAGCGTCGCATTAAAATAATTTAACACCTTCAAATAAACCGAATTTTCTGAAATATAATCCAAACACAAAAAAATCCTTTATAATGGTTGGGTGGTAGTAAACCATCCAAATCCAATACAAAGGACAAAACCATGGATAAGTTTACACGAAAAACATC
>Ga0207865_100789_pt1 | contig 29622 bp, 30 predicted proteins | sample HigsolmetaAR204D_FD_184836 | JGI IMG/M metagenome (GOLD analysis project Ga0207865, IMG submission 184836) | Ionic liquid and high solid enriched microbial communities from the Joint BioEnergy Institute, USA - AR20-4-D (SPAdes) (version 2) ...
GGTAGACTTAGTTTGAACCATAGATAACCCTCCATATGATTGTGTTTTAAACGACCACTTAATCATAACACGGATTTATCTATGGTTTTTCTTTTTTTTACCGTTGCATTTAATTTTACAACTAACCACTTTTTTCGACACCATTATTCTTACCGATTTTTCATAATTTTATGTACCCATTGTTCATTAATTTCACTAAAGAAAAAATTTTTTTACAGTAACGGAGATCAGATGATTCCAGTCATTCATTTCGAAAGGATAAAGTGAGATTTCAATCAACGGGGAAATCCTTATCCCCACTGAGTGTAAAAAATTCCCTCAAACTTATGAGGGAATTCTCTCCCGCCTATCTTCCTCATTGATTTCATTCTTGAGGTAGGCATTTTAACCAGCCGTTATGAGTGGGATAAAACAACGGATTTAGTCAAATTTTGGATGATATGGCATCCCCATTCTTAAGACACCTTTTGTTTCAATCCCACCGACACCTTTTTCCCCGGTAATGGTGTTCCGTAATATTTCCCATACATGGACACGCTCCGTAAACGGGGTATAACTTAACTTTGAAACGATATAGACGGGATCTAAAGCATGGATATTTACCCTTGCCGGCGAACTCGCAAAATTAGCTCCGGCTGCAATTAACGATTCAAAATGTGATTGACACGCACCGGCAAAAATAATTAATTGATCTAAATTTGGATATTTATTTCTTATTTTATTCACTGTCAGGACAAAGTCTTTTGAATGACGATACGAATTAATATCACTTTTTTTACCTTTTTGCTGAGAATACGCATCATGACCCGTAATAACCAATATATCAGGTCGAAACTCATCGACCCATTGGGGGACTTGATCAGGCATATTTTTTTCATCACAGTAAAAACCTGAAACCGGAACACCAATTTTCCGATACATCGCTAAACATTTTTTTAAGTAATTTGGATCTCCATCGACATGTAACACTCTTCCGGGAATTTGAAACAATTGAAAGTCCGTATTATAACCAAGCGAGGTTTCATACTCCTGTTTTTCAAGAACAGCTTGATAATCTTGGCGAAATAAGTATAAGGATTGCTCTTCCAATTCACGGAACGGGGCCAAAAGTTCATTTTTCATACGGGTATCAAGGACGATTAAGTCCTCAATCGGTGCATCGGCAATTAGTCGAATATCCTCTCCATATAAGAGCGCAAAAGTACGACCTCGCTCCTCATATACTCGGATTACCCGAAACGGAATATCACATTTATATGATTTTCTACCCACTATTTGATTGATTTTTATCCCATGGCCTTCACTCCATGTCTTAAAATAAAAAGGCTTTTATAAGATATGCAAACAAAAACCACAGGGTGTATGAATATTTAGCAGGACGATAAATTCACTCAAAACTGTTTTTGTCCCTTATCCTGAAACCTTAAATTACCAACTACGTCTTATTGGCAACCTCGTTGAAACTTGAGCTTAACGTAAAAAAGGTTGCCGTTTTTCATTTTTTCCCGACAACCTGACCATTTTAATATTATGCAAAATATGGAAGTAGTCCATCACTTAATTTTGCAAATTCTTCAATTGTTAAAGTTTCCCCTCTTCTCGTCGGATCAATCTCTGCCTTTTCTAATGCAGCCATAATCCGCGCCTTTTTCTCTTTGCCATTTTCAAGCTGGCTAACCAAATTATTTAAAATTGTCTTCCTTCTCTGGGCAAAACTAAATTTGACAATATTGAAAAAGAATTGTTCATCCTTGACAGCGACAACAGGCTGATCTCTTTTCGTCAATTTCACAACCACCGAATCCACATTTGGTTGCGGAATAAAAACCGTTTTTGGTACATTCATGACAATTTCAGCCGTTGTATAGTATTGAATGGCTATTGATAAAGAGCCGTAATCTTTTGTTCCAGGCTTTGCAGTGATTCGGCTGCCTACCTCTTTTTGCATCATTATGACCATGGACCGGAATGGCAAATGATCCTCTAGACATTTCATAATAATCGGCGTTGTAACATAATACGGGAGATTGGCAACAATAGCAATATCCTTCACCTCTTGAAGATAGGTTTCAATTGCTTGATGAACATCGGCCTTCAGGAAATCTTGGTGAACAACTGAGACATGGGGATATGGCGACAACGTATCTTCTAAGATCGGAAGTAATCTCTGGTCAATCTCAAAAGCAAGTACTTTTTTACATCTTTTAGCCAATTGTTCTGTAAGGGCACCTATTCCTGCACCAATTTCAATGACCCCGCTCTCCGGAGTAATTTCGGCATGGTCTACAATATTATTTAAAATATTTGTGTCGATTAAAAAATTTTGCCCAAGGCTCTTTTTAAAAGTAAATCCGTACTTTTCCAGGATTGCCCTTGTTCGTAGTGGTGTGGCGATATCTCTATCCATTTTGTTCCTCCTGAAAAATTTTATTGACCGCTTCTAAAAATAACTCTCTTGATATTTGAAACATGTTTAGTCGCTTATGCAATTGCTTTCCATTTGTATATCCAATTTTTAGAAGCTCCCCTAATCTTTCCCTTCTCCATTTTGAAGATGCATCCCCAATGAGACGATAGTAAACTAAGTCTTCTTTTGTAATTTTCTCTTCGGGCTCTATTTCCATCCGGTGAGCATCTTTCAAAGCAGTACGAATTGCTTCCGGGGAGGCATGTTCTACACCAATCCCTCTTCCTAATTTATCTCTTGCTTCATGTTTTGGTAAAAAAGCATGTTTACAATTTGGTATGCGATCAGTAATGGTTTTTCTTATTTTCTCACCCGGGAAATCAGGATCGGTAAAAATAATGACTCCGCGTTTTTCCGCAGCCAATTCAATTTTCCTCAAAGTTTCCTCATTTATTGCAGAACCATTCGTTTCAATTGTATCCGCATCAATCGCCCGTTTAATGGCAACTGTGTCATCTTTTCCTTCAACAACAATAATTTCCTTTATTTTCATAATTCCTCCATTATTAACCTCATATAAATATCGCAATTTCTATTATGATATTTTTCCATAGAAAAGTAAAACGCAGAGGGAGTGTTCCCTCTGCCTAACTATTGAAGAATTTTAATTTTTACGGTCCTTTGCCCCCAACGGTACGCATCGCTTTGTGAGGCAAAAAAGACATCAATTTTATTCCCTTTAATACGAGTCCCGGTATCGGCAGCTATCGCATAGCCATACCCCTCCACGTATACTTTTGTCCCTAAAGGAATGACGCTCGGATCGACAGCAATAATTTTTGCCCCCGGGTTTGCATGAAGATCAATCCCCGTTGCTGTTTTTCCGGAACAACCGTTACAGGAAGCAGTATAGGCGGTGGAACTAACATAAAACTCTTTCCCTGTCTCCGTACCGCGGGAAACCAGTTGTGTCATTTCCTTTGTCCCAACTGCGACAATTTTATCTGTTGCATTTTCCATCACATTTTCACTAATTAATGTTTTGGAAACCTCTTGCCCGTTTTCTAAAATAACCTCATATGTCTTTTGCACTTTGCCGGTTTTTCCCTCTTGAACAACTTGCTGTTTCCCGGATTCTAAGTTGCTGTCCTTTTGTGTAACGGTAGCAAACTCAAGTGGTTCTTCCACTACATCGGTGACCTTTTCAACCCTGACGATGTTTATAGGAACATTTTCCCCAATCATTTGATCTAAACCTGGTTCAACACGATCAAGTTCATTTAGTTTAATTCCTTGTTGTTCTAAAAAGTCAGCGACCGTAGTCGAAGTAGACCATACCGTCCGCTCTTCTCCTCCATCGTTTACGACAACTTGAAAAGCTGTATCTAAATTAATTATTAAACCTTGTTTTATTTTCGTTTCGAGCGGAACACTTAATTGATCCTGTTCTTTAATAGCAATTTCACTTTCTGCAAAAAACTCCTTCACCGTTTTTGTTGTAGTCCATACCTTCTTCTCATCTCCATTAAGTTTTAATATCACCATATATGCAGGTTTCCAAACAATTTGCATATTGTCTTTTACTTTTGCATTGACAGATGGTGATAGATAATCTTGTTTTTTGTAATTGATTTTTAATTCACCTAATAACTCATGAACCGTTTCTGCATGTGTCTTTATCTCTTTCTTATTGCCGTTTAACGTCAAGGAAACATTTTTCTTCGTTCCTTGGTAAATGAAAAGACCTGTTAGTGAGGCGATGACTAAGAAACTAGCAATTAAAATCAACGCTTTATTTCTTCTAAAAATGTTGGTGTACAGGTCCTTCATTTTCGTAAATTTCATGCATGAACCTCCTTTTCTGGGGTGCGTACCTTACAAGAGAATTAATTTGAGAAGGGATGGCTACTACGTATATAAATCTATGTTCCACATTATTGCATATATTCCTACTTTCAAAAAGAAAATCTTATCGACACAGTTTTTCTTTTTGATAGGGGATTATGGCAAATTTGATGAAAATTTGTCTAACCCCCTTTGCTTTTGTCACTCTATGCCGAAAAGTAGTTTCGCATTTTTCGTTGTTGCTTCTGCCAATTCTTTAAAAGGAACCCCTTTTATATCAGCAATCTGCTCGGCTACTAGTTTGACATATGCCGGCTCATTTCTTTTTCCTCTGTATGGATGTGGAGCCAAATACGGGCAATCCGTTTCAATTAAAATTCTGTCGAGCGGAACCTCTTTCGCCACTGCTTTCGGCCTTTTTGCATTTTTGAATGTAACAGGACCACCTAATGAAATATAAAAATTCATCTTCATGCATTCTCTTGCCGTCTCTACACTGCCGCTGAAACAGTGCATAATCCCGCCGACTTCTTCCGCATGCTCTTCTTTTAATATCGTAACCGTATCTTCCATTGCATCCCTCGTATGAATTGCAATCGGAAGACGTAATTTTTTCGCCAATCGGATTTGTTCCCGAAATAATCTTTGCTGAACATCTTTTGGTGATTTATCCCAATGATAATCGAGACCAATTTCTCCATAAGCAACGATTTTGGGATGTTTGCATAATTGTTCAATCCATTGTAAATCTTCCTCGGTGCAATCAACAGCATCAACCGGATGCCAGCCGATACACCCATATATATGGTCATATTTCTCAACTAGTTCCATTGTCCTTTCAATCGTCGGGCGATCAAAGCCAACAACCACGATGTCGGAAACCCCGGCATTACCGGCTCTTTCAATTACTTCTTCCAAATCATCGTTATAATCATCTGCATTTAAATGAGCATGTGTATCAAACAACATCATTAATTCTCCTTTAATATATTGGATGGCCTGTAATAAGAGAGCCATCAATTCCATTATTTCTCAGCAAAACATCAGGGTCATGTATTAAAGAAGAATGAAGTCCTTTTTTGTCCGTTATAACCGTAACATAGAATTGTTTCAAATATGTAACAAATTCTTTTTAATTTGGGCACAAACGGATTTCATTCCGACCCTAATCCAAATATCTTGTAAAATTAAAAGAAGGCGCCCCTATTACAGTCATCTCACTTAGGTCAAAAAAAAGCTGCCCAACTATTATCATACCCTAAAAATGTGGGGGCATGAATTGTTTAAAAATCAGGCAGCTTTTTTATAAATTATATTTTTTTTACGATTACTTCACTATCGCACCAATTGGTAGTTTTTCATCAACGGTTGCCAAGGAAAGAATACCGTCTTTTTCACCGGCTAAAATCATTCCTTGTGATAATTCGCCACGTAATTTCACCGGTTTTAAATTCGTAATACAAATGACTTTTTTGCCAACCAGATCTTCCGGTTTGTAAAATTCAGCGATTCCTGAAACCACTTGCCGTTTCTCATAGCCTAAATCAAGTTGCAGTTTCAGTAATTTATTTGCCTTTTTCACCGGTTCACAAGCAATAACTTTTGCCACACGGAGATCTATTTTTGCAAAATCATCAATCGTAATTTCCGGTAAAGTTTCCGGTTTTTCTGCCTCTTCCTGCTTCGGTGCTGCCCCTTTCATTTGCTCCTGAATATACGCTACTTCTTTGGCATGCTCCAAACGCGGGAAGATTGGTTCAGCTTTTTTCACCTTTGTACCTGCCGGAATTTGACCGAACTCTTTTAAGCTATCCCAAGATTGTAAATGTTCATCTTGAATGTTCAATTGGGCAAACATTTTCTTTGGTGCCTGCGTAATGAATGGTTGTAATAAAACCGCAACTCTACGCAATGTTTCAGCCAGGTGAGCCAGCACACTTTTTAGTTCTTCCTGTTTTGTTTCATCTTTTGCTAACTTCCATGGCATCGTTTCATCAATAAATTTATTGGCGCGACCAATCATTTGCCAAACAGATGATAGAGCAACGGAGAATTCCATATTTTCCATCGCTTCTTCATAATTCCGAATTCCGTCGATGTTGGCTTGCAGTAATGACTTTTCAAATTCAGTCGTTGAACCTTGATAGGCAGGAATCGTCCCGTCAAAATATTGCGAGATCATGGCAATTGTCCGATTCAATAGATTTCCCAGATCATTTGCCAAATCATAATTTATCCGATTAATAAAGTCTTCCGGTGTAAATACGCCGTCGCTGCCGAAACTGACTTCACGCATTAAATAATAGCGTACGGCATCTAATCCGTAACGGTCCACTAACATATCCGGATAAACAACATTCCCTTTTGATTTTGACATTTTTCCGTCTTTCATTAATAACCAACCGTGTCCAAATACCTTTTTCGGCAACGGTAATCCCAATGCCATCAACATAATCGGCCAATAAATCGTATGGAAACGGACAATTTCTTTCCCCACCATATGAACATCTGCAGGCCAATATTTTTTAAAATTAGAATCATCATCAGAGCCATACCCAAGAGCGGTAATATAGTTGGCTAACGCATCAATCCATACGTAGACAACATGTTTCGGGTTGCTTTTTACCGGAATTCCCCATTTGAAAGATGTTCGGGAAACAGCCAAATCTTCTAAACCGGGTTTAATAAAGTTATTAATCATTTCATTTTTTCTTGAAGCCGGTTGAATAAAATCAGGGTGCTCTTCATAATATTGTAATAGACGATCGGCATACTTACTCATTTTAAAGAAATAGGACTCTTCTTTGACAAGTTCTACTTCATGACCACTCGGTGCCTTTCCGCCAATTACTTTGCCGTTTTCATCCCGATAAACTTCAGCTAATTGTGTTTCGGTAAAATATTCTTCATCAGAAACTGAATACCAACCTTCATATTCCCCTAAGTAGATATCTCCTTGGGCTAAAAGTTGTTCAAAAATTTGTTGAACCGCTTTTACATGCTCCTCATCTGTTGTTCGTATAAATTTTGTGTTTGAAATATCCAAGCGTTTCCATAAATCTTGCATATCTTTTGCCATTCCGTCTACGTATGCTTGTGGTGTGATCCCTAATTCATTAGCTTTCTTTTCAATCTTTTGTCCATGTTCATCTGAACCGGTTAAATAAAATACATCATATCCCCGCATCCGTTTATAGCGTGCCACGACATCACAAGCAATCGTTGAGTAGGCATTTCCAATATGTAATTTGCCGCTCGGGTAATAAATAGGTGTTGTAATATAAAATGTTTTCTTTTCAGCCATTATGTATCTCCTCACTTCTTGAAATAAAGAAAAGCGCAAGTACTGTTTTCATAGCTTCTCTTTTGGAACCCGGACAACCAGATAATCAAACCTTGTCCAAAGTTTTTGACCAGTATTTTATATTTTCTAATACTGTAAAGAAAACGCCCTCAGGTTGCGGCCGAGAGCTAAATAAAATTTTATCATTGGTATTTAAGATGAATGATAATCTTATCTTAACCGCTTATATGAAAAAAATATACATAAAAAACGGAAAAAGTGCAACTAATCGTTCATTCTCATATATATTTGTTTGCTATTGAGCATATATAGTCATAACAAAAGCAAGCTGGTAAAAAAACTGTTGCTTCCATTCTATCATATAACAGCCTTTTTATTGACGCTATTTACAAGGATTGGTAAAATTAGGAAATAGGGTACATTGCAGAAAATTTATTGGAAAATGATAGATGACTACTTTTCGAGAGGGGAAATATTATGAAATCGACAGGGATTGTTAGAAAGGTTGATGAACTGGGTCGTGTTGTCATTCCAATCGAATTACGTCGGACGTTAGGTATTAGTGAAAATGATTCATTAGAAATCTATGTTGAGAATGATAATATCGTTCTGAAAAAATATAAACCCAATAAGACCTGTATGATAACAGGTGAAATCTCAGATGAAAATCATGTGTTGGCCGACGGTAAAATTGTTTTAAGTCGAAACGGTGCAGAAAAATTGATTAACGAAATTAAACGTTCATTTGAATTAGATAAATAGATAGGGAAAAATTTTGGCGTCCGAGACTTTTGGCAACTCGTGATGCGAAATCAACAAAAATATAAAATTTTTTGGGCTGTGATATCCCAACTGTGCCTATAATTAACAAAACTTCCTTCTCAGTCGAATTCGCATCCTTTTCTGAAAATTATTGTTTAAAGAAAACTCGGCGACTGCCGAGCCTTTAGGCGATGGCAAAGCCGCAAGATCACTTATACTTAATTCTTAAAATTTCCCACTACGTCGAATTCGCTTCTTTGCTGGAAATTTATACTTTCTTAACGTATAAACTAAAAGGGCCCGGTAAAATCGCCCTTTTTTCTGTCCCTCATTTCCTCTCTTTTTAACATGTCATTCCATGAAATTGTTTCTGTCACTCTTCTCCACCTTTTTTACATGGTATAAATGATAAACATCCCTTTTCTGCAACCCGCGATCTTTTGCTGCTTTTTTTATTGCTTCTTTGGACGGGTCCCCCAAATTTATGTAATAGTCTACATGTTCAATAACATCCATTGAATGCCAAAATATATCTTCCTGTGAGTTTGTGCCTGTTTCCGGGTTTCCTTCAACAACAATACAAAACTCACCACGTATTTCATTCTTGTTTACCCAATCAACCAGTTCTGCAAGAGAACCACGAATAAACTCCTCATACTTTTTTGTAAGTTCCCGACAAATAGCCGCTTGTCTTTCCCCAAAAACTTCATACAATGATTGAACGGTTTCTGTTAACCGATGGGGTGCCTCATAAAAAATAAGTGTTGCATCCATAGCTTTTAATTTTTTTAATTCATCATCCCGCTCCTTTTTCTTTCTCGATAAAAAGCCATAAAAATAAAAGGGTTGAGGACGAATTCCGGAAGCGGTTAAGGCGGTTAAAGCAGCATTGGCCCCCGGTATGGAGACAACCGGTATTCCTTTGTTCACGGCCTGATGGACCAATTCATAACCCGGGTCTGAAATAGCCGGCATTCCTGCATCACTAACCAAAGCGACCGTTTTCCCTTCCAGTAATTGCTCAATGAGGTACTTACCGCTCGACTCTTTATTATGCTCATGATAGCTTGTTAATTTTGTTGGAATGTCAAAATAATTCATTAATTTCTTTGTGTTCCTCGTATCTTCCGCTGCGATTAAGTCGACTTCTTTCAAAATGCGAATGGCTCGAAAGGTCATATCTTCCAAATTTCCAATAGGGGTCGGAACAATATATAATATTCCTTTATCCTTAAGAAAACTTTTTTGTATGTTCACTTGTACAAAACTCCTTCAAAAACGCCTCTTTTTTCTTTCTTGTCAGCTTTTTAAACCGATACTCCGCTTTCATTGCTTCACTTTTTGACCAAAAACATTCAGAATAAATAAGTTTGACCGGTGTCCGGCCCCGGGTATATTTTGCCCCTTTTCCGGCATTATGTTGTTCAATCCGCCGTTCTAAATCAACAGAATAGCCTCCGTAAAAGCTGCCGTCTGCACATTGTAAAACATAAAAATAAAATTTATTTGTCTCCATATAGAATTTTTTTCACTTCTTCCGTATAATCGCCGTTATTTTGATAAACAAACAATGGAGGGAGAATTTTCAAACTTGGTTTTCCATCCCTTATCCCCTCAATTAAAATGGTGTTTGCTTCTTTACCTGATTTTGGATAAACGAATTGCAACCGTTTTGGCTCCAACTTATATTTTTTCATCCATTCCAAAATTTCCAAAAGACGATCCGGCCGATGAACAAAAGCGGCTTTTCCTCCGGGTTTCACAAGTTGGCTGCTCACTTTCACAACATCTTCTAATGTGCAATATAATTCGTGTCTTGCAATAGCAAAATATTCACTTTCATTGATAATTGTCCGCTCCGTTACAGGAAAGTAAGGGGGATTACAAGTGACGACATCAAATTGGTTGTAACCTAATTTCCCGGGCATCTCTTTCAAATCACCATGAATGATTTGAATTTTATGATCGAGCTTGTTATATTCTATGCTTCTTTTTGCCATATCATATAATCTTTCTTGAATTTCTACCCCTGTAATATTTGCCTTTGTTCTCGTGCTTATCAAAAGGGGAATAACACCGTTTCCTGTGCAAAGGTCGATAATATTCCCTTTTTGGATAGGCAAATAAGCAAATTTCGCCAATAATACCGCATCTAAAGAGAAGGCAAATACCGACGGGCTTTGAATAATCCGTAAATCTTCAGCCAGCAAATAATCGAGACGCTCATCCTCACGTAAAAAAACCATGCAGTCCTCCAAAAATATGTTTATTAAGCTGTTTTCGTACTTTTTTTGCCGTCTCTAGCAGAAAATGCCATTGACGATATTCAAATCGTTTTGCTATCATCGCTTCCCTTGTGGAGCTAAATAATCCAACGTTTTTAACCAGTATTTTTCTTCTTTCTACCCTATGAAAAAACCTTCCTTGATTCGGGAAGGCGAAGTTACTACTTTTTATTTAAAAATGATAAACAGAACATGCAATCTCCTTCTTTTCTTAAACTGCCAAATTGTAAATTACATATATGGAATCCTTCATTATACAATCTGGCCAAGTTATCATAACCTTCTCCAATATCCAAGGAGTTTTTTCGATCGGTTTGGTTTTTTTGATTTTCTTCTTTTTCTTGGTTCGCCTCTTTTTGAAAGGCAATTTCTTCCATCCGTTTCCGTAAATGCTCATTTTCTAGTTTCAGCGAGTGATTTTCTTCGATGATTTGAGCCAAATTTTGTTTTAATTCACCTAACTGTTTATATAGTTCCCCGATCCTCTGCTCCATGTTTGACACCGAATCAAACAACTCTTTTTTATTCATTTGGTTCCACCTCGTCAATCCGCGGCTTTAGAAGAAATTACACCTTCTTCAATCATTTCATCCAACGTATATTCAATGACCTTATTTTGCTCCATCAATTCAATTTGAATCACCTGCTCTACCAAATTCAAACCGACCACTTTACCGTTGCCGTGGGAAGTATAAATAAATTCTCCTAAATCCGGTAATTGTTCTTTTGCATTTTCATAGTCATCATTTTCATACTTTAAGCAACACATAAGCCTTCCGCATAAGCCGGAGATCTTCGTTGGATTCAACGATAAATTTTGATCTTTTGCCATTTTAATTGAAACCGGATCGAAGTCACCTAAAAATGTTGAACAGCATAGCATCCTTCCGCACGGTCCAATTCCACCAAGCATTTTTGCCTCATCACGAACACCAATCTGCCTAAGTTCAATCCTCGTTTTAAAAATAGCGGCTAAATCTTTCACAAGTTCACGAAAATCTACTCGACCTTCTGCAGTGAAATAAAAGATAATTTTATTACGATCAAATGTATATTCCACATCAACAAGTTTCATCTCAAGCGAATGCTCCGATATCTTTTGCATACAAATATTGAAAGCTTCCTTTGCCGCACTCCGGTTTTCCTCAACTTGGAGATAATCTTTTTCATCGGCAACACGGAGAACTTTTTTTAAAGGCAGAACAACATCGTCTTCATCAACAAGTTTATTCGCAATCACAACATTTCCAAATTCAATTCCTCTTGCTGTTTCGACAACGACAAACTGACCTCTTTCAATGACAATCCCATCCGGGTCAAAGAAATAGATTTTTCCCGCCTTCTTAAAGCGAACACCAACAACATTATACAAAAGCTGATCCCTCCTATAACTTAATCATCAGCTGCTCCATTAACAGTAATCCATTGACATTAGATTGTAATCTCCTTTTTGCGTCCAAAATAAGGGAGATTTGTTCTGTTAACCGATTACCGGATACTTTAAGCGCATTCTTTTGCCATTCAGCGTAATAATCCGGATAGACAACTTCTGTCACTTTTTCTAACTGTATATATAGTAAATCTTTATAGATAAAGAGTAACATGTCCAGACCGACATCGATCTGCTCCCTTGATTTAAACAGCGGCAACCAGTCTGTCTGCAAAAACAGGAGCGTATCCATAATCGTTTGTTTCGTCTTGATTTCATATAATTTTAACACTAAATCTCTGGCTTGTAAAAACCATTGGTCTTCATTCATTTGTAATGCTTCGTCCAGACTGTTTGTTAAATTGGCAAGTAAAGGAGCACGATCCTTCTTAACCCCGTGATTGATTAACGCTTTAATGAGTTCCGGTTTCGGTAATGGATAAAAAGTAATATGTTGGCATCTGGAAAAAATAGTCGGTAATATTTTTTGTATTTGTTCGGTTACTAAAATGGCTGTTGTATTTTGTCCGGGCTCTTCCAGAAATTTTAGTAAGCTATTGGCTGCATTTGTCGTCATTTTATCAGCATGAATAATCATATAAAATTTTCGATTCGACTCTACCGCTTTTTTTGAAAATTCCTGTTGTAAAAAATATATTTGTTCTTTTTTAATTGAATTCCCGTCAGGCTCGACCAAATGGATGTCTGGGTGATTCCCGTGATTGATTCGCTTACATTGGGGGCAGTTTTCACATGGTTTATATCCTTCAAAGGGCTGTTCACAAAATAAAGCTTTTGCGAGTAATAAGCCGATTTCTTTTTTTCCCGTCCCTTTCATCCCTTCAAAAAGGTAAGCATGAGCGATCCGATTTTTTATTATTATTTGTTTGAGCATCTTCATGACGGTTGGTTGGTATTTTTCTAATTCATCCCAAGTCCTTACATTTAAATCACTCATATTTTTCCCTCTTACATTTTTTATGTGGTGCAGTTATTTTTAAAAAATATTTTTTAAGTATATCAAGTAATCGGTTGGAGCTGGATTTACTTGTCAATTCATCATGTATATAAATTGACAATTAATCCTTTTATTTCCCCGATAATACTTAAAATTTTTATATTTTCCGTTTCCTTTGTTAAAATTTCATCGGTTAACTCGATAATTTTTTTATCTATTTTTTCAATGATTTGCAAAATGCGACTTTGACCTCCGCTGTCCCACGTATTTGATTTCTTTAATCCGATTCCTAAATTGACCGCTTCTTTAATAAAATTTTGGATCAAATTTTTATATTTGGTTAAATCTCGAAAGTTTCGCGATTTTGCTAAACGATCTCCGGCTTTCTCGATTTCTGATAGTAGCGCATGGAGATTTCCTGATTGTAATTTTTCATTCTGCATTTTTATTAGTTCTTGAAAGTTTATGCTTCCTTGCCCTTGAAACTTTATATCTTTTTGAAGCGACTCCGGTGAAAGATGAAGATTTTGATTAACTTTCAAATTGATTCCCCCTTACAAACGACCCCAAAACGTATTGCCTTCAAAAGGAGGTCACGTACTCAAAATAGAATGAAAGCAACCGGACCCCCGATTGCCTGATTTTTAATACTGGAAAAATTGTTCAACAGGTAAAACAAATACTGTCGCACCGCCAACTTCTACTTCAACCGGATAAGGAATATACGAATCAGCATTCCCTCCCATCGGTGAAACAGGCGCAACTAATTGATCTCTTGATCTGCAGTTATCCTTAATAATTTGCAGGGCTTTATCAACTCGAATATCTTCCGTACCGATAATAAATGTCGTATTACCCGATTTTAAAAATCCACCCGTTGTCGCCAATTTTGTCACCCGAAAATTATGATCCATTAATGCATTTAATAAACGATTACTATCTTGGTCTTGGACGACTGCCAATATTAGTTTCAACTTAATCCCCCCTTGCCTAAAATTCCGGCTGATTCTTACTTCCATTATACCAATAACAGATGAAAGAAATAAATATTCTGTTTCCATTTTTACTGTTTCCAGTTATTCCAAAATTGGGCATTAGCCTTAATTATAATTTATGTTTAGAATCCGTTTCTGTTAAAAAATATTTTCCACCGGGATTGTTATCTTTTTACTAACAGTGAAAGAATTAATTTTTTTGCCTCTGTTTTAACCTCTTCAATCGGTCGATCGGCCATAACTTTCTTAATCCTGTCGGGAAACCGATCTAATAATTGCAAATATCCTTCTCTCACCATTTTATGAAACTCCATTGTTTCTAAATCAAGTCGATTCATTTCCCCTTGACGATGTTTTTGAATTCGTTCCAAGCCGATTTTCGGTTCTATATCAAAGTAAATTGTTAAATCAGGCATCGTATTTTCAATGGCAAAACGATTAATCTTCAAAACTTCATCAATGCCAATTTTCCTTGCGAAACCTTGATATACAATTGAAGCATCAATGAATCGATCACATAAAACAATATTTCCTTTTTCTAATGCAGGAATGATTTTTTCTATTAAATGTTGTCTCCTTGCAGCAGCATAAAGTAACGCCTCTGTCCTCGGGTCCATTTCCGTATGTTTTTTATCTAAAACGATTTGCCGAATTTTTTCAGCAATGGGGCTTCCACCGGGTTCTCTTGTCTGCACAATAGGATAACCTTCAGCCGCCAATTCTTCCGCAATTATATTTAAAACAGTTGTCTTTCCTGCACCATCAGGACCTTCAACTGTGATGAACGTACCCTTTACCATATGACTCCTCCACCTATAAAACAAACTATGTTTATATTAATAATTCAAGTATACATCAATAAGGGCAAACATCAATTTTTTGATCAAATTATTTTTATAAAATAAGTGAAACGCTTGGAACATCTCCAAGCGTTTATTTGATTACAATTAAAGTATAATCTACTATACAGTGAAATCTAAAATTAAGGATTAATCTGCTTTTTTATTTTTCTAAGATAATATTTGTTTTTGACTCACTTTACTTAATTGTTGTAAATAAAATTTATAAAGCGGATGATCTGTATCTGTCTGAACCATCTCTCTTTCACAATCAATACAAATAAATGATGTATATAAATGAAATCCATTTTGCTTCTGTTGCTCACAAATAATACAAGTTTCCCCATTCAGTTTTTCCATCATTCCTCCACCTCCATATATGCATTATGCCCTCTTAACCTAGAAATTATTCAATTTATCATTATGAAATCAATTTTTCTAGCTAATTGTCCGTTATATATATTTTATGTGGAGAATTGTTTGCCTTATTCAACGCCAGGTAAAAAGGTAAAACAAAAAAGGTCGGATCGGGGTAAAAATTTTCGATGAGAATAGGGTTCGCCGACTAAAATGAGTGCATCTCACCAAAAGTGTCTGCGTGAATAGGGTTCGTTGTCAAAAATTGAACGTTCCAACATAAAATGAATGTTAATCAAGTTGAGTCCATTTCAAAAAATTTTTTCCAAATTTTATTCTTTCATTTAAAGAAAACTTGGCGACTGCCGAGCCTTTTGGCGATGGCAAAGCCGCAAGAGCACTTATACTTCATTCTTAAAATTTCCAACTACGTCGAATTCGCTTCTTTGCTGGAAATTTATACTTTCTTAACGTACAAAAAAGGACAGTGAAAATCCACTGTCCCTTATATGTCCGGCAACGTCCTGCTCTCGCTAAGGGTATATTCCCTACATCAAGGCTAAAGAAATTTAGCTTCCGAGTTCAGAATGTGTCCGTTGGTAACTTTTTCTTCATCATGCCCAAACTTACTATTCCTAGCTTGCGACCACGTAATTTCGTAATTAGTTTATTTTCGTTTAATGGAGCCTAGAGGGGACGAACCGCTGACCTCCTGCGTGCAAAGCAGGCGCTCTCCCAGCTGAGCTAAGGCCCCGGCTATTTATTTAAAACTGGTATTGACTCGCAAAAACTTAGAGATGACGTGCCCCAAATTTTATTATGAATATGATGGGCCTGAATGGACTTGAACCATCGACCTCACGCTTATCAGGCGTGCGCTCTAACCAGCTGAGCTACAGGCCCATATTCAATATTTATTGCGCCTTCAAAGTTGCCGGCGTTATTACAGAACGTTGCGCTTTTCACAGGCCAGTTCGTACGTCGTTGGACATAAGGAACGCTTCGTCAGCAGTACCTCGAGTCGCTTTCGTCTTCCATTCCTTTAGAAAGGTCGTGATACATCCGCACCGCTTTGTCTTGTTCTGTTTTCAAGTTCCTAATTTAACGACCTTTCTATACTATCAAGTAATCAATTGTTTGTCAATCTCACACAAAAATTCCCCCGATTTTGTTCATTCCCCTTATAGACTAATTTATCGACCAATTACGTAAAAATGTCCGATAACAGGATAGTTTTGTCAATCTTGGTCATATATGGAATATAGGCTTAAATAATCCATAATTGAATGACAGTAAGCGCACATACACCGGGTATTCCTAAAAACCCTGAAATTGTTGCTGTAATTAAATTGATAGGTACATGGATACCGAAATTACTGCCGAACGCATTAAGAAAAAATAATAATAAAGCACCGATCAATATTTTTATGATACTTTGACCAAAAAAGCGAAATAATTTCAGCGGTGTACCAAATAATAGGAGAAGCACAATAATTCCTCCGATAATTCCAATCACTAATGAAGGCTCCATATAATCCCTCCGTAAATTAATGCTTGTACCATTAAAATATTTATGTTGAAATCCACAAAAAAAGAACCATTACCTATTTAGGTTACATAATCCCTAAAAGAAAACGGTTCTTTTCATATCACTTATTTTTATCAAATATTTTTAATTGCCTGGCCTTGGCTTCCCTAAATAAGTATAAATACTTCAATTCTGTAAGTTCCACCTGGTGCTTAAAATCATCATTCATATCAAAAGATTTATCGTACAGACTTTTTTCATTTTTCCATTTCTGTTTTAATTCTTCTATTTGAAACAAAAGCTTATTATCATATTCCCTTTTTAGTGACCCTTTACGTTTAAAGAGCACTTGTACTCCCCCTTAAAAATCAATCCTTTTTATATCCCACTCTTATTAGCAAGTCAAACGCCCACCTTAAAATTCGAGTTCATGAGGAAGCCGGGAGGGAGAGGGACTTGCCGCAAAAGGCCAATTGGTTCGGATCACAACAATATTGGTCACACACCGCATTGCCATAAAGACGTGGGATCATTATTTATTGTGTACTTCCTACAATCAATGGGGATAAAGAAAAACCCCACAAATTGACGTTTACCTTTATTTTTCCGTTAACAAAGAAAAAATATTATAATTCTCTTCTTCCTTCAAGCGCTTTCGACAATGTTACTTCATCCGCATATTCTAAATCTCCTCCCACAGGTAATCCGTGAGCAATTCGAGTAACTTTAATACCGGACGGTTTTACTAACTTTGATATATACATTGCCGTTGCTTCACCTTCAATATTTGGATTCGTAGCCAATATCAGTTCTTTAATTTCTTCATTTTGGAGCCTTTTAAGTAAACTTGGGATGTTAATATCTTCAGGTCCAACACCTTCCATAGGAGAAATTGAACCTTGCAAAACATGATATAACCCATGATACTCCTTCATCTTTTCCATTGCGATTACATCTTTAGAATCTTGAACCACGCACACAACTGAGCGATCACGACTTTGATCACTGCAAATATAACAAGGTTCGCGATCCGTAATATGACCGCAAACAGAACAATATGTCAAATCCCTTTTTGCATTGATAAGTGCTTTAGCAAAATCCAATACCGTTTCTTCCTTCATTGTTAATACAAAAAAGGCTAATCGTGAAGCAGTTTTCGGACCAATTCCGGGAAGTTTCATAAAGCTATCAATCAGCTTACTAATCGGTTCTGGATAATACATTCAAATTAGGCCTCCTATTAAGAAAAGCGCTGGCCACCAGGAGCTAGGGGATAAAACTTATCCATCGTTTTTACCAGTATTTTTACCTTTCTTCTCCTTTAAAATAGACCAGGGATGTTCAAACCTTTTGTAAATTGCCCCATTGTTCGGGAAGTCAGTTCGTCCGCTTTTGTCAATGCATCGTTTGTAGCGATAACTATCAAGTCTTGAAGTGTTTCAATATCTTCGGGATCAACAACTGCTTCATCTATCTTTACTTCCAATACCTCTTTATGTCCCGAAATAACGACAGATACGGCTCCACCGCCTGCAGTTCCTTCAATTCTTTCTTCACCTAATTTTTCTTGTGCTTCTGCCATTTTCTTTTGCATTTTTTGCATTTGTTTCATCATATTTTGCATATTTCCCATTCCACGCATAATTTTACCTCCAATGTTAATCTCTTATTTCCAGTAAATCTTCACCAAATAATTTAATTGCTTCATCTATCAGGGGGTCACCGCTATTGTCTGATTTCTTTTGATCTTTAACAAGGTCTCGATGTTCATTTAAAAAAGACTGACGGATTTCCAGCCACTGATTTTCGGGAACACCAATTACTTCTATTGGATCTCCAGTAACTTTTTGAAGCAAACTAGTTAATGTACTAATAAATTCTCCATTATTTATTGCCATTTGACAATGAATTTCATATTTAAACTTGATAACACAGCCCTGGGATGACGACGCAACCGGTTCAGCATCATTTAACAATGCAGCATGTGACTTCTTCAAGTTTTCCAAAATCGACCCCCAGTTGTTTTTAATTTGATGCAAATTTTGCTTTGTCGCATTTGCTAATACATTTTCTATTTTACCAACCGGAGCTTTAAATGTATGCTTAACTGTCTTTGTTTGTTTTTGTTTGTTATTACTTTCCTCTGGTGTTTGTCCTTCACTAATGCCTTGTACTTGCAATTGTTGAATTTGATCTTCCAGGTAAGCAATTTTCTCTTGTAGTTGTGTAATCAAATCAGAGGAAACAGCTCCTTGTTGATTCCGAAAGTTTGCTTGGCATAATTGGACAAAACAAACTTCCAGAATAATTTTAGGATGATTTGTCCATTTCATTTCTTGTTGAACTTGATTAAACCTATTAATGATTTCATAAATTTCATCAGAATCAAATTGTTCCGCCAATCTTTGAAAATCTTCATCGACAATTACACGTTCCAAAAAATCTTGCGTGTCCGGGGAATTTTTGTATACAAGTATATCCCGGAAATATTGAATCATATCTTCAATAATGCGGACCGGATCTTTTCCCTCTCCTAATAATGTATGTAAAAAAGTTAATGCTGCTTGCGGATTTTTTTCAAGAATCGAACCGGCAATTTGATGTAATATTTGTTGTGATACAGAACCCGTTATGACGAGTGCATCTTCAATACTTATTCTTCCTTGACTGAAGGAAATGGTTTGGTCCAGTAAACTTAACGCATCCCGCATCCCGCCATCAGAAGCTCTTGCTATCAGTTCCAATGCTTGTTGATCATATTCATACCCATAGTCGTCAATAATAGAACCCATATGCTCAGCAATTTTTTGGGGAGAAATCCGCTTAAAATCAAAACGTTGACACCGGGATATAATCGTTAACGGTATTTTATGGGGTTCCGTAGTTGCTAATATGAAAATTACATGCTTTGGCGGTTCCTCTAAAGTTTTTAGCAATGCGTTAAACGCACCAATGGATAACATATGAACTTCATCTATAATATATACCTTGAATGTAGACATGTTTGGTGTATATTTGACTTTATCGCGAATATCACGAATTTCTTCAACACCGTTATTGGATGCAGCATCGATTTCGATTACATCCGGATTTGATCCATCCGTGATGCTCTTACAAATAGAACATTCATTACAAGGCTCTGCCGCTTCCCTATTCGGACAATTTACTGCCTTTGCTAAAATTTTTGCGGCACTTGTTTTTCCTGTTCCCCTAGGTCCGGTAAATAAATAGGCATGAGAAATTTTTTGTTGTAAGAGGGCATTTTGTAATGTTTTTGTTACATGCTGTTGTCCAACTACATCTTCAAAAATTTGTGGCCGCCATACACGATACAATGCTTGATAAGGCATTAAATAATACTCCCCCTTCAACAATTTTCCCTATTGTTTAGTTGCATAGTTACATTTCAAATTTATCAGCAACACATTACAAAACATCCGTCTTTTTATTATACCTTATTTCCCATTTCTTTTACTATAAAAAAAACATCCTTAACATAGGATGTTTGAATTGCTATTATGTAAGTAACTGCCGTGCACCAACCTTCGACTGCTAACCATAGGCGTTGCTTACATAGTTAGCTCAGCTCAGGCACCCCTGCGGCACATGAGAGATTCCACTTAATGCTGCTTCCTTCCGGACCTGACATGGTTCATGGATTCCCATTGCGCAGGACCCAAACGTCAACACCACTTGTGTAAGACAGGCCCTACAGTTAGACAGCCTCGGGTAGGAGTTCAGTCCTGCTAGAGCGGATTGCAGGTTCAGGGCACCGCTACCTCCCCACCTAGCACGGCAAATTTGCTACCAAAGTTCATACGTCTTAATGACGTATATTTAGTATACTAAGGAATTAGTAAAATTGCAATGGTTTATCCATTGTTAATTGTTTCCTCGTATTTCAGGAAAGAAACCCTTTCTTTTTCATCCGTAATTCCTGAAAAAAAGTGGTTAACATTTTCGAACATTCATTTTGTAATATACCATTTGTCACTTCGCATTGGTGGTTAAATCGACTATCGTCTAATAAGTTCATCAATGTTCCTGCACAACCGCCTTTTGGATCTCCGGTACCGTAGACAACACGTTTAATTCGTGACATTAGAATCGCTCCGGCACACATGGGACACGGCTCTAAGGTGACAAATAATTCCGCATCCTCCAGCCGCCAGCTTTTTAAAGTGTGACATGCCTGTTGAATTGCGATCATTTCTGCATGGGCGGTTGCATTTTGTTCTGTTTCACGTAAATTATGACCTCGACCGATAACCGTGTCATGTAATACAATGACACAACCGATTGGAACTTCATTCTTTTGTTTTGCCTTTAATGCTTCTTCTATTGCGAGCTGCATGTAATATATATCGCGATCCATTCAAGCTTCTCCTTATAAAAAACAAAATGATTATTTCTTATGTAAATTATAAACGATAATTCTTTTTTTGAACTTATAACATAAAATTTCTGTAGTGTCATTCCGAGGAGGTATGGTAATGCAAATTCATGTTGTACAACAAGGACAATCTTTGTTCGGTATTGCACAAGCCTATAATACAACAGTTAATGATTTGATTGAAGCAAATGAAATACCGAACCCCAATCGCCTTGTCGTTGGTCAGACGCTCGTCATTCCGATTATCGGTCGTTTTTACTGGGTTCAACCGGGGGATAGTTTATTTTCCATTGCACAAAGATTTGGAATTACTATCCAGCAGCTTGCCTCAATAAATCAAATCTCTATCAACAGTCCGCTCGCAATCGGTACAAGACTATATATACCCCCATTGCCAAAAGTAACAAAAGAAATTAATGCATATGTTGAACCCCGGGGGACCGTAACTCCAAATTTAGAAAACAGTGCAAGAGAGGCGGCACCATACTTAACAAATTTAGCCCCCTTTAGTTTTCAGGCTTTACGTGACGGCTCATTACGGGAGCCCCCTTTAAATCAATTCCCGGCTATTGCAAGGGCAAATCAAAATGTGTTAATGATGGTCATTACGAATCAAGAAAACGATCAATTTAGTGATGAATTGGGGAGAATATTATTAAATGATCAAAACGTACAAACCACCTTTTTGAACAATATCGTATCAACTGCTCAAAGGCTCGGTTTTCGTGATATTCATTTTGATTTTGAGTATTTACGACCAGAGGACAGGGAGGCATACAATCGTTTTTTACGAAGAGCGAAAGATCGATTTAGCAGGGAAGGATGGCTCTTGTCCACTGCTTTAGCACCCAAAACGAGAGCGGATCAACCCGGACGTTGGTATGAAGCACATGATTATCGAGCTCATGGAGAAATTGTTGATTTTGTCGTCATTATGACCTACGAATGGGGCTATAGTGGCGGTCCACCAATGGCAGTCTCACCAATCGGGCCCGTTCGTGATGTTTTAGAGTACGCAATTACCGAAATGCCTTCAGAAAAAATCTTAATGGGGCAAAACTTATACGGATATGACTGGACACTTCCCTTTCGACCTGGCACTGTTGCTCGTGCCGTCAGTCCGCAACAGGCAATCCAGTTAGCAGCTCAAAATAATGTTCCCATCCAATATGATACCCAAGCACAAGCACCATTTTTTAACTATAGAGGTGCAAATGGGCAAGAACATCGAGTTTGGTTTGAGGATGCTCGAAGTATACAAGCAAAATTTGATCTTATTAAAGAATTAAATTTACGAGGAATCAGTTATTGGAAACTTGGTCTTTCTTTCCCGCAAAATTGGTTGTTAATTGCAGAAAATTTTGATGTAAGAAAACGATAGTTTAAACGATTGTAATTGACCCATAATCAAGTATACTTAATTAAGTAATGATCGAACAGGCATCATACTACTTGCCCATAACAGCTGAAGGAGTATATGAGAAATGAATTTACGGGAAAAATACAATATACCTAGTCGAGCCGTGATTACAATTGCAGGGACGGTTGGTGTCGGTAAATCTACACTTACAAAGGCACTGGCTTCAGCTCTTGATTTCCGAGCATCACTTGAAAAGGTGGATAATAACCCATACTTAGAGAAATTTTATCGTGATTTTAAAAAATGGAGTTTTCCTTTGCAAATTTACTTTTTAGGTGAACGATTTAAAGAACAAAAGCGGATGTTCGAATATGGGGGTGGATTTGTACAGGATCGGTCTATTTATGAAGATAGCGGGATATTTGCAAAAATGCATTATGAAAAAGGAAATATGACGGAAATAGATTACAAAACATATAAGAATTTATTTGATGCAATGGTGATGACTCCTTTTTTTCAGCATCCGACTCTTTTAATTTATTTAAGAGGTTCAATTGATGACGTTCTTGCCCGGATTAAAGAAAGGGGAAGGCCAATGGAGCAAAACACGCCGGTTGAATATTGGCTGGAAATGTATGAACGTTATGAAGAATGGATCAATACCTTTCATGCATGTCCGATTCTCCGGTTAGATATTCATGATTATGATGTGTTTGACAATAATCAATCAATTGAAGAAATTGTTAGTAAAATGTCATTTATCCTTAATAGTAAAGGAGCCTAAGCTTTGTATTCTGGAATACCTTCACTGCCACGTATGGAAAAAACGGCCTTTAGCGATTTTCCCTAAAGACCGTTTTTTTCATTCTCCAATTATTATGCGTTGTTATCAATAATATGGCGGAGGAGGAGGGATTCGAACCCCCGCGCGGTTTAACCCGCCTCTCGGTTTTCAAGACCGACCCCTTCAGCCAGACTTGGGTACTCCTCCATCACGACCAAAAGTATATTATCATGGCAAAAATAAAAAGTCAATGTAGTCACAATCATGAAGATCAAGAAATTTATAACATAAGGCGGTGTACAAAAAGATTACTAACACTACAACTTTTTGACAAATGAAAACAGCCAAAAACCTCGTAATTACGCGGGTTCATGGCTGTTTTTTCATCAATTTAACTGCAAAAGTCCTGAATAAAATTTAATACCCACAACAGGTAAACTCCTCGCTGATTTCCATTATTATATGAACCAGCGTTTATCCGATATATTCTTTTCCACCCATATAAGGTTGTAAAACTTCGGGTATCAACACTCTTCCATCTGCTTGTTGGTAATTTTCCAAAATTGCAGCAACCGTACGTCCAATTGCTAATCCGGAACCATTCAGTGTATGGACAAATTCCGGTTTTCCCTTTGGTTCTCTTCTAAAACGGATATTCGCCCTTCTTGCTTGGAAGTCTTCAAAATTACTGCAAGAAGAGATTTCCCGATAAGTATTGTAACTTGGCAACCATACTTCTAAATCATATTTTTTTGCTGCTGTAAATCCTAAATCCGCAGTACACATACTCATGACCCGATACGGTAACTTGAGCAGTTGTAATACTTTTTCTGCATGTCCGGTTAACTTTTCTAATTCCTCATAAGAATCTTCCGGTTTTACAAATTTTACTAGTTCAACTTTATTAAATTGGTGTTGACGGATCAATCCTCTCGTATCACGACCGGCAGATCCCGATTCTGAACGAAAACATGCACTATAGGCAACATAATTCAAAGGCAATTCTTCACCTGATAAGATTTCATCTCGATGATAATTGGTCACAGGTACTTCTGCAGTTGGAATCAGGAAATAATCTTCTTTTTCAACAAGAAATGCATCTTCTTCAAATTTTGGTAATTGACCGGTTCCTGTTAAACTTGCACGATTAACTAAATACGGTGGCAACATTTCTGTATAACCGTGCTCTTCCGTGTGAAGATCAAGCATAAAGCTAATCAATGCACGTTCCAATTTAGCCCCTTGACCTTTTAAGAAAGTAAAACGACTTCCCGTCACCTTTGCCGCACGTTCAAAATCAATGATCCCTAATTCAGTTGCAACATCCCAATGCGGTTTTGGTTTAAAATCAAATTGCGGAAGAACTCCCCACTTACGGATTTCTACATTATCGTCCTCAGAATCACCAATTGGGACGGATTCATGTGGCAAATTTGGAATGGATAAAAGAAGGGTTTGTAATTCTTCTTCAATTCCCCGTAATTCATCATCCAGTTTTTTAATTTTTTCACCTACTTCACGCATTTCGCCAATAAGAGCGTCGGTATTTTTCTTCTCTTTCTTTAAAATAGCAATTTGTTCTGATACATCATTTCTCTTTTTCTTTAATTGTTCACTTTCAATAATTAATTGCCGCCGCTTTTGATCCAATGTACTGAACTTATCCAAATCAGTTAAATCCTCACCGCGATGTTCAAGTTTTGCCTTTACTTCTGCTAAATTCTTTCTAAGAAGTTTAATATCAAACATATTCATACCCCCGATTCATTCAAAATTTTTATAGGAAGAAAGTGTCGTAATGAAAAAAACTCCCATCCCAATGAAGGGACGGAAGTTTCATATCCGCGTTGCCACCCTAATTGCAAGCATTCGTATACTTGCCTCTCGGTATTATAACGGTTTTTGCCGGCAGTACTTACTTGTCCCTTTCAGTACCACTCTCAAGGATGGATTCACAAGCATTTGCCGCTGATTTGCACCAAACCATCAGTTCTCTTAAAACAAATGAACTTGTTACTATTTCCTGTCATCGAATTAACTGTATGAAATTCATTATTTTATCTGAACATCAATAAAGAATCAAAATAACCTAAACATAAATGATTAACTAAAACCAAGAAGAAACTTTCGATGTAATGCCATCCCAAAGGTTTCCGAAAAAGCCACCCATGCCTCTGAACATTAAGACAAACCAATTTGCTTTTTCAACTTTTTCTTTGGCAACCACATCAACCTTTACTGTTTGGTCCGGATATAAAAATCCTGAATCATCTCCACTGTATTGATAAGTAACATAGCCGACAACTTCCCCTTTTTTGACCGGTGCTGTCAACTTACCCTCTTTATTTATTTTCTTTTCATCAAGAACCAGTTTAGGTTTATATTGTTCCTTTTCTCCATTTTTTATAACTAAACTTAACGGTTCTTTCGTAGCAATTTTAACAGAGTCTTCTTTCCCTTTTACTACCGGTAAAGAAGTTTTTCCCTTTACAGCATGGTTTTTAGGGAACAATTGTTCTTTTGAAAAATTATTAAACCCGTAATCAAGAAGTTTTTTTGTTTCTTCAAACCGTTCTTGTTGTGAACCTGTCTTCATGATGACAGAAATTAAGCGTTGGCCGTTTCTTTCTGCAGTTGCAGTAAAATTATAACCTGCATATGCGGTGGATCCTGTTTTTAAACCATCAACACCTTCGTATTCATAAACCAAACCAGGAAGCATCCAGTTGAAATTTTTAAATTCTTCACCACGAAAATTCAAAACCGGTTTGCTGGCAATTTGTAACACTTCCGGAAAATCATTGATTAATCGATAGGCTAATTTGGCAGTTGCACGTGCTGACATTTTATTTTCATCATTTGCATCCGTACCTTCAGGATGATTTCCCAACATATCTGCATTATTTAAACCAGATGAATTAACAAAATAGTAATCTTTTAAACCAAGTTTTTTTGCCTTCTCATTCATTAGTTTAACAAAATTTTCCTCGGAACCACCTACTAATTCAGCCAGTGCTACGGTCGAAGCATTTGCAGAATGAATAGCCATCGATTCATATAATTCTTTAACCGTATAAGTTTCTCCCTCGGTTAATCCAACTGTTGAAACACCTAAACTCGGACTGGATAAATCGTGAATAAATTTACTGATGGTAACCTTTTGATCCCAGCTTATTTTTCCCTCTTTAATTGCTTCTAAAACAATATACTCAGTCATCATTTTTGACATACTTGCCACACCAAGCAGTTCATCAGCATTTTTTTCATATAAAACTTTTCCGGTGTTCCCATCTACTAAAATAGCAGCAGATCCTTTCAAATTAAGAGAATCGGTCTCAGCTGAAACTTGTTTCCCTCCGAAAGGCAACATGGCCATTAGTAGAAAACTGATTATCATGTATATCATTATTGGCTTTTTCTTTTTAAACAACGATATTCCCTCCAACAGATTAACTTGAAACACTAATTTTTAGTGTAACATATCTTTTTTTAAAAAAATAGACTCTAATGGGGCAGAAAAAAATCCCATTTTTTCATGGGATTTTTATGATTTTATAAAAACAGTTAATTCAATGTATAGTTTGGTGCTTCTTTTGTAATTTGAACGTCATGTGGGTGACTTTCTCTTAATCCTGCACCGGACATGCGAATAAATTGGGCATTTTCTCTTAAATCTTTTAAAGTTTTTGCCCCGGTATAACCCATACCAGAACGAATGCCACCAACTAATTGATAGATTGTTTCGGCTAAAGGACCTTTATATGGAACTCGTCCTTCAATTCCCTCAGGAACGAGTTTTTTATTATCTTCTTGGAAATAACGATCACTGGAGCCTTTTTCCATTGCAGCAATAGATCCCATCCCTCTATATACTTTAAATCTTCTGCCTTGGAATATTTCGGTTTCCCCGGGACTTTCTGAAGTTCCTGCTAACAAACTTCCTAGCATTACAGCATGACCACCTGCAGCAAGTGCTTTTACAATATCTCCGGAATATTTAATGCCCCCGTCAGCAATAATTGCTTTTCCCATTTTTCTAGCTACCGATGCACAATCATAAATGGCAGTAATTTGCGGAACACCGACACCGGCCACTACCCGGGTTGTACAGATGGAACCCGGTCCGATACCTACTTTAACAACATCTGCACCGGCCTCAAATAATTCCTTCGTAGCTTCAGCTGTTGCCACATTCCCGGCGATTAAATTTAAATCAGGGTATAACTCTTTTATTTGTTTAACAACCTCAATTACACCTTTAGAGTGCCCGTGAGCAGTATCCACAACAATTACATCAACATTCGCTTTGTAGAGCATTTCCGTTCTTTTCATCGTATCCTTTGTAACACCGACTGCAGCCCCAACAAGCAAGCGGCCTTGTTCATCTTTTGCAGCGTTTGGAAACTCAATCACTTTTTCTAAATCTTTTATAGTGATCAAACCTTTTAAAACACCCGATTGGTCAACTAACGGCAATTTTTCAATCCGATACTTTTGTAAAATTTTCCCTGCTTCCTCAATGGTTGTTCCTACCGTTGCAGTAATTAAATTTTCCTTTGTCATAACATCTTTTATTTTAATTGAATAGTCTTCAATAAAACGAAGATCACGATTTGTAATAATCCCAACCAGTTTTTGTTCTTCTTTGTTATTTACAATTGGAACACCGGAAATCCGATATTTTGCCATTAAATGCTCAGCATCATAAACTTGATGTTCAGGAGTTAAAGAAAAAGGATCAGTAATTACTCCATTTTCAGAACGCTTAACACGGTCGACTTGCTCAGCTTGCTCTTCAATCGACATGTTCTTATGGATAATTCCTAATCCACCTTGTCTTGCCATTGCAATCGCCATTTCTGCCTCGGTTACCGTATCCATACCGGCACTGATAATCGGGACATTCAATTTCAACGTATCTGTTAATGATACAGACAAATCAACATCTTTAGGTAATACCTCAGATTTAGCGGGTATTAATAAAACATCGTCAAAAGTCAGTCCTTCTTTCACAAACTTATGATCCCACATCGTTTATGCGCCTCCAGAAAAAATTATTATTAGTAGGTTACCAATTGGATAAAATACTGTCAAGGAGCTTTCAATAAATTGCATTTTTCAGAATTGGGGGTTATATTTTGTCTGCAAGTTTTTCATCATCTCTTTTAAAAAAATATCTTTACTTATCATCTGAAGAAACTTCCCGGCAATTTCTTTTCCATACTTATAATAAAAGAAAGATCATTGATGCAAAAAAGAAAAGTTATGAAAACAGTTTTTCTTTTATTTCTTACATCGAACAAGGAATTACCTTTTTTGAGCAAACAGAACGGTCTTCATTAAATATTAAGCCTATTTTACTCTTTTATGGACTCGTTTTTCTACTTAAAGCATGTGTATTATCGGTTGACCCGGACTATCCCGAATCAAGTCTTGTTTTGGCCCATGGTGTTTCAACACGAAAAAGGAAAAAGCAAAATTATATATACTTAAAGGATGAGGTTAAATTACAAAAAAATGGTTTGTTCCCGCATTTTTCCGACAAAATGTTCCATATGAAACATTTAGAAGGGAAAAAGTTAACGGTAGAGTCATTATTAAAGGAAATTCCGGAGTTAATTGATTACTTCGCTATTTGGACTGGGCACAATCATGGATTACCAATTGACTATGATGGCAAATATTTTTCACTTCCTGAATCGGTTCTTGATTTTTTTAAAATGACATCCGACCGTTTTAAAACCTTCTTCCAATCGAATACAAATAAAAATATTCAGTTTATCGGTGATCCATCAATAATAAAATTTTATATTGAGGAAAATCATAGCACCATAACAGAAATTTTACCCTTCCGATTTCATATAGAGAAACATTCCTATTTTCTTTTACAAAATGATAAAGAATTATCTTTTTATCCGGAACTAATGATCCATTATTTAATATTATATCATTTAGGAATGATTGCTAGATACGAAATTGAATGGTGGTCAGAACTTATTCATCATAAGCCGTCAATCGAGTACCCACTAATCGTACAATATTTAAATATCTCAACAAAAAAAATCCCTTTACTCATTGATCAATACCTATGGAGTTACTTTCACGGACAGAATAAATTTTGACATGATACCTTCTAAGGAATTTGAATAGATTGCACAAAGCTCGCTACATGATTTTCACAGCCGTATTGCTTTTCTTATTTTTCTATTAAAAAAAGGACAGTAAAATTCACTGTCCTTTACTCTGCCCGGCAACGTCCTACTCTCGCAAAGGCAAGGCCTTCACTACCATCGGCGCTGAGAAGCTTAACTTCCGTGTTCGGGATGGGAACGGGTGTGACCTTCTCGCCATTATTACCAGACAATTATCAATGACA
>Ga0207865_100794_pt1 | contig 29536 bp, 25 predicted proteins | sample HigsolmetaAR204D_FD_184836 | JGI IMG/M metagenome (GOLD analysis project Ga0207865, IMG submission 184836) | Ionic liquid and high solid enriched microbial communities from the Joint BioEnergy Institute, USA - AR20-4-D (SPAdes) (version 2) ...
AAGAACCAAAAAAGAAGCCCGGCAGTGCCGGGCTTCCATGGGACAGCAAACCGCCACCGATCAGAACTTGTACTGCAGGGTGACGTAGAAGCGGCGGCCGGCAATGTCGGCGCCGTGGTAGTTGTAGAAGTACGGGTAGCTGGTGTAGGTCGGGTCAAGACGGTACTTGTTGTCGAACACGTTGTTGACCTGCAGCGTCGCCTTCATGGACGGGCCGAAGTTGCGCGAAATGCCCAGGTTCCACAGGAAGAACGGCTTCAGGCGGTCGGTCTCGTCCCAGTTCACGACGCTGCCCCAGCGGGTGCCGAACACGGTCGCCGACCACTCATCCTTGTCCCAGGTCAGCGACATGCGCGTGCGGCTGCGGCTGTTGTAGTCCCACAGGTCGCGATAGTCGATGCGCTCGCTCTCGGGCAACTGCTGGTACTCGTCGGCCAGCTCGATCGTCCAGCCGAGGGCCGCGCGGAAATTGCCCCAGCGGTCCGTGTTCCAGCGGTAAGCGAAGCTGGCGTCGACACCCGTCACGCGCTGGTAGGACGCATTGATGAACGAGGTGTTGATGTTTTCGATCTGCAGGTGGGCAGCGGTATCCGGCGCATTGCGTCGGGTGACCATGCCCAGGATGCTCTGGCAGAACGCCGAGTTGATGTCATGCTCGAACGGACGGCCATCGCGATGGACGCCCAACCGGCAGTTCGCCTCGTTTTGCAGGATGTAGGCCGCGGAAAGCACCGTGGACTTGTCCTCGAGGACGATCTCGTAGTAGTCGGCGGTCAGGGTCATGCCGTCGATGATGTCCCACACGAAGCCGACGCTCCAGGACTCGCCTTCCTCTTCCTTCAGCAGGGGGTTGCCCGCGACGCGGGACTGCGTCTGGTAACGGGTGGGGTCGCTGGAGGCGCCGCACTCGCTGACCGAGCGCGGACCCGTGGTCTGGCCAAGGCCCTCGCCGGAGCGGCAGGCGTATTCGTCGAAGATGGAGCTGTAGGCTGCCGAGCCTTCGGCATAGACGAGCTGCAGGTCGGGCGCCCGGAAACTGGTGGCGTAGTTGCCGCGAATCAGCAGATTGCTGAACGGACGGAACTCGAAGCCGGCGTTCCAGGTGACGGCGTCGTCGACGTTCGAGATGTCGTCGTACTTGTCATAGCGGGCTGCAAGCGTGGTGGTCAGCATGCTGAACACCGGGATGCGGAACTCGACACCGGCCGAGTACAGGTCGCGCTCGCCGCTGGTGTTGCCCGAGCTGGTCAGGTTGTAGATGGTGTTCTCGCTTGGCGGCAGCAGCTGGTTCAAGCGCCAGTCGCTGCGCAGGTCGAGCGTCTGCCGGTTGGCTTCGAGGACGCCGGCGAAGCTGACCGGGCCGGCCGGCAGATTGAACAGGTCGCCCGTGATGTTGAAGTTGATCGTCCCGGACGACGTCTTGGACTCGTTGACGACGCGGGTGGAGAAGCTCCGGTAGATTTCCGGCGTCAACGGGGCGTTCCACGTGTCGAGGTTCAGCTCGAAGATCGGGTAGCCCGAGAGGTAGCCCTGCAGCGGTCCCAGGAAGTAGTCATGGACGGCCTTGGCCAGCAGGCGCGGGCGATCGGCCTTGTAGTCGTACTCGCCGTAGTTGATGCTGGCTTCCCAGTCGAACCGGCCCAAACTGCCCTGGGCACCGAATTCGGCATACCAGGTCTTCTCGGTGTACAGCGTGGCAGCAGCTTCGTTGCCACCCAGCTCCCGCGGCTGGAAGATGCGCTGCAGCTGGAGCAGGGTGCCGATGTTCGGTTCGTAGAAGTAGGTCGTGGTGGCACCGGTCGGATCGGTGGTGAACCGGTCACCGCTGGTACCCCAGAACTCGGTGCCGCTGCTCGACTTCGCGTCCTGCTTGTACACCATCAGGCTGGCGAACAGCTGGGTGTTGTCAGTGACGTCGAAGGTTCCGTAGGTGTACGCCGAGTACTCCTCGCGACTGTTCTGCAGCGAGCGGGATGCAACCTGGTCGAATGAACCGCAGTACCTGCCGCGGGAAGCGGTGGTAACCGTGGTGAACCCGAGGGCCTCGCAGATGCCCGGGTCATACACGGCGTTGTGACCGGCCGTGCCGGCGGCCCATCCGAGGCCGTCGATCGCCACGATCGACAGCGCGGGGTTGACCGTGAGGCCGTATGGGTTGTTCCGCATGTCGGCGGTCATTTCGCGCTGACTGGCGAAGATCGGTTCGACATGGGAGGTGGAAAGGGCATACAGCCAGCTCCAGCGGTCACCGGTGCGGCCGCCACTCAGCTCCAGGTTGAAGTAGTCGCCGCCGCCTTCTGCCGTGGTGCCGACGGTGCCACGGAGCGTGTTTCCATCAAAATTCTTGCGGGTCACGATGTTGACCACGCCCGCCACGGCGTCGGAGCCATAGATGGCCGAAGCACCACCGGTCAGCACCTCGGTGCGGTCGACAATGGCCGTCGGGATCGCCCGGACGTTGGTGATGTTGTTGTCACGGTTGTAGGGCTGCGGGTACATGGGTGGGCGCCGGCCATTGACCAGGGTCAACGTGTAGCCGGGGCCCAGCGCACGGAGGTTCACCACCTGGGCATTCGGGGTAAAGCCCGACACGGCCAGGTCACCGGTGAAGCTGCCAGTCGTGCCCTGGGTCAGGGTCTGCAGCATGTCGGAGACCGAGACGTGACCTTCGCGGTCGAGTTCGGCACGGGAGATGATCGTTACCGGAGTCGAACTCTCGATCTGGGCGCGCTTGATGCGCGAGCCCACCACCTGGACCTTGTCCAAGGTGGTTGCCGGGCCGGAGGTGCCGGCAGATGCGGAGACCTCCTCATCCCCGGCGTCCTGGTCACCGGAGGACTGGCCGTCCTGGGCGAACAGGGTGCCCGAGGACAGCATCAGGAACGAGACCAGCAACGCGCGGCTCAATTGGCTCCGCTTCAGCTGACGATTGATAGCCATTCTGTTGAACCCCCCCTGGGTAAACAAAACATGGGTGGATGGTGGTTTCGGTGTGCTCGGATGATTGGCGCGGATGGAAAACTCCAATCTCTGGCTTAGCTACCCCCAAGCCCACGGGCCGTAATTAACACGAGCTTAATCTTTTCGCAAGCCTCATTGCCTTCCATGTGGAACGGGGGTGTCCCTGGCCGGAACAGTGCGGAGCTTTTTGAAAAAAGATTTGAGAAACAATGGGTTATTCCATGCGCTGGCCGTCGGGCACCGCCCGGCGGCCCGGATGGCAAGTCCAGCGCGCAGATGCGGGTGCAGGGCAGGCAGGCGGAAAAAAAGAAGCCCGGCACGGGGCCGGGCTTCCAGTCTGGCCTGACGAGGCCGGTCAGTTGCCGAAGTTGTACCTGGCTTCCAGGTAGATCGCGCGGCCCAGGATGTCGTAGTAGTAGTTGTTCCACGGCGTGCTGGTGGTGCCGGGGAAGTTCTGGGCGTGCTCCTTGGGCGTCTTGTTGGTGAGGTTGTTCACCATCACCGAGAAGGTCAGGTCGTCGGTGGCGCGCCAGTTCACGCTCGCGTTGTACGTGATGTACGGCGCCCACTTGCCGGCCTTCTGCCCGCTCGAGTGCTCGTAGTCGTAGCTGTCGGTCGCGTACGCCAGGTAGTTCGGCGTGGAGCCGATCCGGTTCGCGTACAGGGTCGTGGTCCAGTTGCCCTTCGCCCAGGCCAGCGATGCATCGAGGCGGGTCTTGGCGTAGGAGTCGTAGTACCACATCCAGTACGGGCTCTTCAGCAGGTCGGCGGCCTCGGCTTCCGGCGTCGCCTGCAGGAGGTGGCGGAACTTGTTGGTGTAGTTGGCCGCGAACTCCAAGCTGCCGAAACGGCCGATGTCGAGCTGGTAGTTCATGCTCGCGGTGATCAGCTCGAGTTCCTGGCGGGCGATGTTGACCTTCGGCGTGTACAACGAGACCAGCGTGCCGCCGGCGTCACGGCGCACCCAGGCCAGCACGTTCTCGCAGCTGGTGATGGGCATGCCGGCCGCGCCGGTGCGGCAGTAGTACTCGCTGCGCATCAGGTCGTCGGCGCTGATCGAGTCCACCTCGTTCTGGATCTTCCAGCTGTAGTAGTCGAGGGCGAAGGAGAGCTTCGCGGTCGGCGACCACACCACGCCAGCGTTCCACACGTCGGCCTCGATCGGCTCCAGGTCACGGTTGCCCGAGGACTGGCCGAAGAACTGCTCGTCGTCATAGGCGCAGCCTTCGAGGTCGCTCGGATCGTAGCCTTCCTCGCTGCAGCGGAAGTAGTCGGCCACGTAGCTGTAGTAGCCGCTCAGGCCTTGGAAGGTGTCGGCCAGCGAGGGTGCGCGGAACGCGGTGCCGATCTTGCCGCGCAGCAGCAGGCTCTCGACCGGACGGTACTCGAAGCCCAGGCTCCAGGTCGGCTTGTCGACCTTTTCCCCGGCGACGTCGAAGGCGTCGTAGCGCGCGGAGGCCGAGATGGTCAGCGTGTTGAGCACCGGCAGGCGCAGTTCCGAGGTCAGCGCGTAGCGGCTGCGGTGGCCGGCGCCACTGACCGAGGTCTGGCCCCAGATCTCGGACAGCAGGGTGTCCGGGTCCTCGATCATGCGCGCGTCGGGGCTGTAGTCCCAGCCTTCGTTGCCGGCCTCGGCCACCACCGCGAAGCCGGCGTCGCCGCCCGGCAGGGAGAACAGCGCGGTGTTGGTCAGCTGGAAGTGGAGCAGGTTGTCCCAGGTGCGCGACTTGTTGTTCACGAAACCGGTGAAGCGGGCGAAGTCGGTCGGGTCGATCGGGCGGTAGAACGCGTCGTAGTTCGGCGTGAACACCGGGAAGTAGTCGTAGTACGGATCCCGGCCCTGCTGCGGCCCGAGCACCTTCTCGAGGAAGTAGTTGTCGATCGCCTCGCGGAAACGGACCCAGTTGCGCTCGGTCAGGCGGTACTCGGCGCGCGACAGGTAGGCGTTGTAGTCCCACTCGCCGATCTGGCCGTTGACGCCGAAGGTCACCGTCAGTGCACGGTTCTTGTCCGTGTTCATGATGTCGTGGTAGCCGCGGCCGCCGATGTCCTCGGGGGAGAAGGCGCGCTGCAGGTTCACGATCTCGTCGAGGTTCGGGTCGTAGTAGCCACCCCACGTCGTGCCCGTGCCCCACCAGGTGTAGCTCGAGCCGGTCGCGTACTTGACGTTCTCGACCAGACCCATCACCTCCGCGTACAGCTGCGTGCTGTCGTTGAGGTCGAAGGTGGTGTAGGAGTAGATCTGGCCGGACTCCTTGCCGTTGCGGATCGTGCGGTAGCCCGGCGAGAGGAACGAGCCGCAATAGGTGCCGTAGCCGGGGCGGGTGTACTGCTGGGTCGAGCCGTTGAACTGGCCGGTGGTGTTGGCGCAGTTGTTCGGGTCCATGAAGAAGTACGAGCTGGTGAAGTACTCGTAAACGAGGAAGTCCCGGCTCGGGACCGGCGTGTTGTACCCGGCGAAGTTGTAGGTGCGTGACAGGTCGCGCTGGTAGCCCCAGATCGGCGAGCGGTCATCGAGCTGGATGCCGACCAGAGAGTTCAGGCGGCCGTCCATGCCCGAGAAACTGTTGGCGTAGGTCAGCCGGATGCTGTCGCCGCCGCCTTCGGTGAAGAAGCCGCCGCGGACCGCGAGCTCGCCCGCATCGACGTTCTTCTTGAGGATGATGTTGACCACGCCGGCGATGGCGTCGGAGCCGTACAGCGAGGACTGGCCGCCGGGCAGGATCTCGATCCGCTCGACCAGGGCGACCGGGATGCCGCTGATGTTGTTGAACACGTCCGAGCCGTTGTACAGGGCCGGATAGTTCGCCATCGGGCGGCCGTTGATCAGGTACTTGGTGTAGCCCGGGTCGAGGCCGAACATGCTCGCAGCCTCGGCGCCCTGCGTGAACGAGGCGCTGGTCTGGCCACCCTGGACGCCGCCCGTCGCGAAGCTGGACTGCTGCAGGATGTCGGCGACGCTCTGGAAGCCGCGCATCTGGATGTCTTCGGCCGAGATCACCGTCACCGGCGTCGAGGTCTCGATCTGGCTCTGCGGGATCAGCGAGCCGGTGACGACGACCTTGTCGAGTTCTTTCGGCTGGGCCGGGGATTCATCCCCGGCATTCTGCGCAAGGACCGCGGTGGACGCGGAGACGAGAAGGGCACCGAGCACTGCACGACTCAGCAGGCTCGGCTTGTAGCGGGGAGAGAGGAAATTCATGAGTTGGATTCCAATGGAAACGGCCATCGCCCGGTTGGTTGTCTGGCGCAGCGGGCGTTCTGCGTTGCAAACGAAAGCCTCCACGCGGGAGGCCAACGGATGCCATCTGAAGTTATCACGCGGTTGACAGCGGATGCCCGTGACCTGTCCGGGCTCCTTCGCCACTTGCGCTCGACGTCTGGATCTGTTCCATGAAGCTGAAAGAGCCGGAAAATGCAACGATGTGTTCAGGCGATTGCAATCAAGCGTCCGTCTTCCGTTTCCCTGATCGTGGTGGTTCGCGGATGGCGATGCATGCCGGCGTGCCTGGCCGGCGCAGGCGGGAGCCACGGCAGCCGTTGTCCGCCGGACCGGCACCCCGGGCCGGGTGGGCGTAAACTGGCGGCCCGCCATCGAAAGCCAGACCATGCGCGTCCCTGCACACGCCGTCCAGCAGAACCTGTCCCCGCATCCCCGCATCCGCAACATCATCGCCGTGGGGTCGGGCAAGGGCGGCGTGGGCAAGTCCACCACCGCGGTGAACCTGGCGCTGGCGCTTGCCGGGGAGGGCGCGCGCGTGGGCGTGCTCGACGCCGACGTGTACGGCCCCAGCGTCCCGGCGATGCTCGGGCTGTCCGGCCGGCCCGACAGCCCGGACGGCAGGGCCATCGAGCCGATGCGGGCGCACGGCGTGGAGGCGATGTCGATCGGGCTGCTGGTGGAGCAGGACACGCCGATGATCTGGCGCGGGCCGATGGCGACCTCGGCGTTGATGCAGCTGCTCAACGACACGCTGTGGGGTGGCGAAGAAGGCCTGGACTACCTGGTGGTGGACCTGCCGCCCGGCACCGGCGACATCCAGCTGACGATGGCGCAGAAGATCCCGGTGGCCGGGGCGGTGGTGGTGACCACGCCGCAGGACGTGGCCACGCTCGATGCACGCAAGGCACTGCGGATGTTCGAGAAGGTCGGGGTGGCGGTGCTGGGCATCGTCGAGAACATGGCCGTCCACGCCTGCCCGAACTGCGGCCATGTCGAGCACCTGTTCGGCGAGGGCGGCGGCAGGCGGATGGCCGAGCAGTACGGAGTGCCGCTGCTGGGGTCGCTGCCGCTGGAGATCGGGATCCGCGAGCAGGGCGACGCCGGCGTCCCGGTGGTGGCCGCCCGGCCGGATTCGGTCGCGGCCGGGGCCTTCCGGGAGACCGCGCGCCGGTTGCAGCAGGAGCTGTCGAGGCGCCCGCGCGCGCCGGTGCGGATCCCCTCCTCGCTGGCCTAGGCCCGTCCGGCGCGGGTCGCCCGGCCGGGGCAGGGCCCGTACAATGCCGCCTTCCGGCCGGGACGGCCGCAGGTGAACGAGCGCATGAGCATCAAGAGCGACCGCTGGATCCGGCACATGGCCGAGAAGCACGGCATGATCGATCCGTTCGAGCCGGGGCAGGTGAAGGAGGTCGACGGGCGGCGCATCGTCAGCTACGGCACGTCCAGCTACGGCTACGACGTGCGCTGCGCGCGCGAGTTCAAGGTCTTCACCAACATCAACTCCACGATCGTCGACCCGAAGAACTTCGACCCGAAGAGCTTCGTGGACGTGGAAGGCGACGTGTGCATCATCCCGCCCAACAGCTTCGCGCTGGCGCGCACGGTCGAGTACTTCCGCATCCCGCGCGACGTGCTGGTGGTGTGCCTGGGCAAGAGCACCTACGCCCGCTGCGGGATCATCGTCAACGTGACGCCTCTGGAGCCGGAGTGGGAAGGGCACGTCACCCTCGAGTTCTCCAACACCACGCCGCTGCCGGCGCGCATCTACGCCAACGAGGGCGTGGCGCAGATGCTGTTTTTCCAGTCCGACCCGGATGACGTGTGCGAGGTCTCGTACAGGGACCGCGGCGGCAAGTACCAGGGCCAGACCGGGGTCACGCTGCCCAAGGCCTGAGCCGGCGGCGGATCAGTCCACCGCGCCCGCGGCGATCCGCGCGTCGCAGGCGGTGGACAGCGCGGTTTCGATGCAGATCCGCAGTGCGCGTTCCAGCACCGGCAGGGTGAACTCCCCCGACAGCGGCGGCAGGTGGACGAAGCCCGCGCGCACGCCGCGGTTGCGGCGCAGCCGGTGCATCAGCGCGTAGAACACGTGGTTGCAGACGAAGGTGCCCGCGGTCTGCGAGACCTCGGCGGGGATGCCGGCCGCGCGCAGCGCGGCGAGCATGGCCTTGAGCGGCAGGGTCGAGAAGTAGGCGGCCGGCCCGCCGCGCACCACCGGCACGTCCACCGGCTGCCGGCCGGCGTTGTCGGGGATGCGCGCGTCGTCGAGGTTGATCGCCACCCGTTCCAGCGACACCGCGTCGCGGCTGGCGGCCAGCCCGGTGCACAGCACCAGGGCAGGGCGCAGCTCGCGCAGGGCGCGGCGCAGCGCCTCGCGCGCGACGCCGAACTCCACCGGCAGCTCGCGCACCACGACCTGGTGGCCGGCGATGACCGCGCCGTCCAGCGCGCGCGCCGCCTCGATGCTGGGATTGGAAGCCGCGTCCGCGAACGGGCCGAAGCCGGTGAGCAGGACGGGACGCGGGCGCCGTCGCGAAGCGTTCATCGGAACACGATGAAATACATCAGCAGGATGTTGCAAGCCAGCAGCGGCAGCGCGGTGCCGACCTGCTCGCGGATCACCGCGTTCGGGTCCTCCAGCTCCAGCAGCGCGGCCGGCACCAGGTTGAAGTTCGCGGCCATCGGCGTGAGCAGGGTGCCGCAGTAGCCGCTGAGCATGCCGATCGCGGCCAGCGGCGCGGGGTCGGCGCCGTGCTGCCCGACCAGCAGCGGCAGGCCGATGCCGCCGGTGATCACCGGGAACGCGGCGAAGGCGTTGCCCATGACCATGGTGAACAGCGCCATGCCGATGGCGTAGGCGGCCACCGCCACCAGCCGGTGGTCCACCGGGATCGCGGCGCGGACCAGACCGGCGACCAGGTCGCCCACGCCCGCCGCGGCGAACACGCCGCCCAGGGTCGCCAGCAGCAGCGGCAGCAGGGCCGCCCAGCCGACCGCGTCGATCAGACGCCGCGACTGCTCCGCCGCGGCCAGCGGCGACTGCCGGGTGAGCGCGCAGGCGGCGACGGCGGCGACCACGCAGGCGATGCCGAGCGCGACCAGGGTGGTGTGTTCGCGGCCGAGCAGGAAGTGTCCGCCGATCCGCAGGTCCTTGAGCACCACCGCCAGCAGCACGCACACCGCCGGGATCAGCAGCGCCGGCCAGAACAGGCGGTTGCCCAGCCGGCGGGCCTCGGCCTCGCGTTCCTGCGGCGTGGTTTCATCGTAGCGCCCGCGGCCCAGCCCGCCGAAGCCGGCCAGCGCGACCACCAACGCGCCGACCGCAGGCGCGGGCAGGCGGTCGGCGGCAAGGACATCAGCCCGAGCAGGGCCCAGAACAGGGCCGTCGTCAGGCGCCGCGGGTTGGCGCGGTCGCGCAGGCCCCGCGCGGCCACCACCAGCAGGTAGGCGCCCGCCAGCCAGTAGATGTGCTGCAGCGTGATCACCTGCCCTTCTCCTCCCGGCCGGCCAGCGCCGCCGCCTCGCGCGCCAGCCGCGCGTCCATGCGCAGCAGGCGCGCGGCATGGATGCAGAAGGCGCAGATCGCGGTCGGGATGCCCCACAGCGCGATGTGCAGCGGCTCCAGCTCGATGCCGTGGCCGGCGAAGAAACCCTGCATCAGCAGTACCGCGCCGAAGGCGATGAAGATGTCCTCGCCGAAGAAGCGGCCGACGTTCTCGCTGGCCGCGGTCATCGCGCGGACCCGGTCGAGGGTGGCTTGCGGCAGCGGGCCGTGGCGGTTCACGGCCGCGCCCACCGCCATCGGCGCCATCAGCGGGCGCACGGTCTGGGCATGGCCCCCCAGATCCACCAGCCCCAGCGCGGCCAGCGCGCGCCCGGCGGTGGCGCCGCGCAGGCGCGCGATCCACTGCTGCGCGCGCTCCTTCAGGCCGTGCCGTTCGAGCAGGCCGATCGCAGGCAGGGTGAGCAGGAACAGCGCCAGGTAGCGCTGGTCGGTGAAGGCGCGGCCGAGCAGGGCGAGCACCTCGACCGGGCCGATGCCGGCCAGAAGCCCGGTGGCGATGCCCGCGACGACGACCACCAGCGCGGGATTGAGGCGCAGCGCGAAGCCGGCGACGACGAGGGCGATGCCGAGCAGGGGCCAGTAGTTCATTGCGGACTCCCGGGAGTGGAGATGGTGATGCCTTCGTCCTCGAGGCAGCGGCGCAGCGCGGCCGCGAAGCACGCGGCATCGTCGCGGTCGCCGTGCAGGCACAGGGTATCGGCGCGCATGGGCACGCGGATGCCGTCCACCGCCGTGACCACGCCTTCGCGCACGATCGAGCGGACCTGGGCGAGGGCGTCTTCGAGCCTTTCGATCACCGCGCCGGGCGTGCCGCGCGGCGCCAGCCGGCCGTCCGCCGTGTAGCCGCGCTCGGCGAAGGCTTCCTCGGCCACGCGCAGCCCGGCGGCGCGACCGGCTCTTGCCAGCGCCGAGCCGGCCAGCGCGTACAGCCACAGTCCCGGATCGATCCCGTGCACCGCGGCGGCGATGGCATCGGCGACCGCGCGGTCGCGCGCGGCGAGGTTGTACAGCGCGCCGTGCGGCTTGACGTGGTGCAGGCGCGCGCCGGCCCGTCCGCACACGGCCAGCAGCCGGCTGGCCTGTTCCCGCACCAGGTCGTGGATGGCGGGGGGCGGCAGGTCGAGTTCGCGACGTCCGAAATGCGCGCGGTCCTCGAACGAGGGATGGGCGCCGATGGCCACGCCATGCGCCATGCACAGCGCGACCGCCGCGGCCATGCTGGCCTCGTCGCCGGCGTGGCCGCCGCAGGCGATGCTGGCCGAGCTGATGTGGGGGACGATCGCGGCGTCGTCGCCGCAGCCTTCGCCCAGGTCGCAGTTGAAGTCGATGCGCGCGCCCACCTCATCCGCTCCTGGCCGCGAGTGCGACCGCGATTCTATGCAGGCGCTCGCGCTGGCGGCAAAGCGCCGCATGCGCCTGTTCCGGCGTGCACGCGACGAAGCGCAGGCGCGCGCCGGGACGCAGTTGCGCAAGACGCGGCCAGTCGGCGCGGATCGCGTGGCCGATGCGCGGGTAGCCGCCGTGGGTCTGGGCGTCGGCGAGCAGCACGATGGGCCGGCCGTCGGGAGGCAGCTGGATGGTGCCGGGCACCACCGGTTCCGACGCCGCATCGCCCGCCGCGTCCGCGGCCAGCGGCGTGCCGAGCAGGCGCAGCCCCTGGCGGTTGCTCGCGGCCGACACTTCCCACTCACGTGACAGCAGCGCGCCGGGCGGAAGCGTGTCCTCGCTGCCGGGCAGCACGCGGATGCGGGCGATTCCGCCGGCAGGTCCGTCGTCGGGACGCGTGTCCACCCACCACCGGGACACGGCGGGGCGCTCGACCTGCAGCACGGGAGGGGAGGCGAGCGCCAGCCGGTCGCCCTGGCACAGCGGCCTGCCTTCGTACCCGCCGAAGCCGCCGCGCAGGTCGGTGCTGGCGCTGCCCAGGCGCCAGGGAACCGCGAAGCCGCCGGCGACCGCGAGGTAAGCGCGCGCGCCCCCGCGGCAGCCGCCGATGCGCAGCACGCAGCCGGCGGGCAGCTCGACGCGCCGCCCGTACGGGATCTCCATGCCGTCCGCCTCGGCCGGCATCGGCGCGCCGCACAGGGCGATGCGGACCGCGCGCTCGAAGCGCAGGTGCGGCCCGACGAAGCTCAGCTCCAGCGCCGGCGCGTCCGGTGGGTTGCCGGCAAGCAGGTTTGCCAGCGCGAACGACCACGGGTCGAGGGCGCCTGCGCGGGAGATGCCGAAGCGTGCCCAGCCGCGGCGGCCGCCGTCCTGCACCGTCGTGGCCAGCCCCCCGGACAGGACCACCACGCTCATCGTGCGTCCTCCCGTTCGGCCAGCTCGGCGAAGCGCGCCTCGTCCACGGGTACGAAGCGCACCCGCTGTCCCGGTGCCAGCAGGCAGTGCAGGTCGCGCGTGGCGTCGAACAGGCGCAGCGGGGTGCGGCCGATGATCCGCCAGCCGCCGGGGCTGTCCTGCGGGTAGATCCCGGTCTGCGCGCCGCCGATGGCGACGCTGCCGGCGGGCATGCGCAGCCGTGGGGTGTCCATGCGCGGCATCGCCAGCACCGGGTCGAGCCCGAGCAGGTAGGGAAAGCCCGGGGCGAAGCCGAGCATGGCAACGCGGTAGTCGCCGGCGGCGTGGCGTGCGACGACTTCCTCCGGTGCCAGGCCCGCGTGCGCGGCGAGCGCGCCGAGGTCGGGCGCGAACGCGGGCGCGTAGCAGACCGGGATTTCCAGCGGCGCTTCGTCCGTCCCGTCATCCGCCGGCATGCCGCCGGCATCGTCCAGCAGGCGCGACAGCCATTCGCGCGCTTCGTGCAGCCGGTCCGCGTCGCCGGTGGCCTCCTCGCGCAGGCGTACCGCGAGCGAGGCAAAGGCCGGCACGACTTCCTCCAGCCAGGCCGGAGCTTCGGCCAGCAGCCGGCGGGCCAGGGCGTGCACGCGCGCGTTGACATCGGCGTCGATGCACCTGCCCAGCCGCAGCAGCAGGGCGTCCTCGCCGAGCGGTTCGATCGTGGCCCGGGTCACGTCCGCAGCGCGGCGTCGAGCTGGCGGATGCGCTCGACCAGCTCGTCGGGCGTGTAGGGGCGGGCGGAGGCGCGGCCCCAGACCGGCGCTGGCCAAGCCGGGTCGTCCTCGAACCGCGCGATCACGTGCACGTGCAATTGCGGCACCAGGTTGCCGAGCGCGGCGACGTTGAGCTTGAACGGGCGGAACACGTCGTGCAGTGCGCGCGCGGCCCGGTCGATCTCGTCGGTGAGCTGCCGCCGCTGTTCCGGGCCGAGGTCGATCAGCTCGCGCGCATCGGGCACGCGCGGCACCAGCACCAGCCACGGGTAGTTGGCGTCGTCCATCAGCCGCACCTCGCACAGCGGCCATGACTGCAGCGGGTGCGAGTCGGTGGCCAGCTGCGGGTGCAGGACGAAACCGGTGTCGGGCGAATGGCGGGTCATGGCGGTTCAGCGCAGTGCTTTCTCCAGGAAGGCCCAGGTGCGCTTCTGCGCGAGGCTGGCGCTCCCGGCGTGGAAGTGCGCCGGATCGACGTCGCGGTTGAAGGCGTGCCCGGCTTCCGGATAGACGTACAGTTCGGCCTGCGGGTGCCTGCGGCGGTGCTCCTCGATGTACTCCGGTGGCGTGGTCGGGTCGCTGCCGCCGAAGTGGAACAGCATCGGCGCACGCAGTCGCTCGTCGAGGAAGGGCTGCGTGCGCGCGCCGTAATAGCCCACCGCCGGCAGGCCGAGCCGGGTGTTGGCGAGGAAGGCGAGGCTGCCGCCCCAGCAGAATCCGACCACGGCGGCCTTCAGGCCTTCCCGGCGCAGCGTCGCCGAGGTGGCCGCCACCAGGTCCACGGCGCGCTCGAAGCCGATTTCGGCAGCAAGCTCGCGGCCCCTCGCCAGGCTGTCCGGGTCGTAGCCCAGCTCGACGTTGGCGGCGACCGGGTCGAACAGGGCGGGGGCGACGGCCACATAGCCCTTCGCGGCGTAGCGCTCGGCGACGCTGCGGATGTGTTCGTTGACGCCGAAGACTTCCTGCAGCACCACGACCGCGCCCAGCGCCGCTGCCTGGTGCGGCGGGTCGGCCCGCCAGGCGCCGATGCGGCCGTGCGGCGTGTTGATCGCGATATCGCGTCCCATGGCAACGTCCTCCGCGGTCGGCAGGGCGATTCTACCGCCGCGGCGGCGGGGCGCGGCGGCGCCCGGCATGCGGCCCGTATAATCGCCGCCCCGCCAGCGCATCCGCCCGCATGTCCGCAACCAGCCCCAAGGTCGGCTTCGTCAGCCTCGGCTGCCCCAAGGCCCTCGTCGACTCCGAGCGCATCCTGACCCAGCTGCGGGCCGAGGGCTACGAGCTGGTCCAGAGCTACGAGGCGGCCGACGTGGTGGTGGTGAACACCTGCGGCTTCATCGACGCGGCCGTGGACGAGTCGCTGGAGGCCATCGGCGAGGCCATGGCCGGGAACGGCAAGGTCATCGTCACCGGTTGCCTGGGCAAGCGCTCGGAGCTGATCCGCGAACGCTTCCCCGAAGTGCTCTCGATCAGCGGCCCGCAGGACTACGCCAGCGTGATGGAGGCGGTGCATGCCGCGCTGCCGCCGAAGTCCGACCCGTTCACCGGGCTGCTGCCGCGCCGCGCGGACGCGGACGAGGTCGGCATCAAGCTCACGCCGAAGCACTACGCCTACCTGAAGATCTCCGAGGGCTGCAACCACCGCTGCAGCTTCTGCATCATCCCGTCCATGCGCGGCGACCTGGTCTCGCGCCCGGTGGACGAGGTGCTGCGCGAGGCCGAGCGCCTGGTGCTCCGGGGCGGCGTGAAGGAGCTGCTGGTGATCTCGCAGGACACCTCGGCCTACGGCGTGGACCTGAGGTACGCCGGACGCGAGTGGCGCGGGCGCGCCTACCGGACGCGGATGAAGGCGCTGTGCGAAGGCCTGTCCGAGCTCGGCGTGTGGGTGCGCCTGCACTACGTGTACCCGTACCCGCACGTGGACGAGGTCATCCCGCTGATGGCGGAAGGCAGGGTGCTGCCGTACCTCGACGTCCCGTTCCAGCATGCCAGCCCGCGCATCCTGAAGCTGATGAAGCGGCCCGGCGACGTGGACAGGGTGCGGGAGCGCATCGCGCGCTGGCGCGAAACCTGCCCGGAGCTGACCATCCGCAGCACCTTCATCGTCGGCTTCCCGGGCGAGACGGAGGCGGAGTTCGAGGAGCTGCTCGACTTCCTGCGCGAGGTCCGGCTGGACCGCGTCGGCGCCTTCGCCTATTCGCCGGTCGAGGGTGCCGCGGCGAACGAGCTGCCGGACCCGGTGCCGGAGGAGGTCAAGCAGGAGCGGCTGGCGCGCTTCATGGAAGTGCAGGCGGAGATTTCCGCGGAGAAGCTGGAAGCGAAGGTCGGCACCGTGCAGCGCTGCCTCGTCGACTTCGTCGACGGCGAGCTGGCCATCGCGCGCTCGATGGCGGACGCGCCCGAGATCGACGGCGTGGTGCAGATCCAGAACGGCCTCGAGGCCGGCCTGCGGCCGGGTGACTTCGTCGACGTCGAGATCAAGGGCAGCGACGAGTACGACCTCTACGGCGAGGCCCTGAAGCGCCGCGTGCGGCGGGAACTCGAGGTCCTGCGCGGCTGACCGTGCCCCCGGCCCCGATGGTGGCGGCACGGCGTATGCCGCCGCCGGATGCGGGGTGGGGGATGGCCACGGATGCGACCTGACGGGGCCGGTGTCCGGGCTGGCGACACGCCGCTGCACGTCGCGCCGGATGCCGGTTCCGCCCGCCCTGGACAGACTCCTTCCCGACGCTGGCCGCAGCCGGATCCCGGGGCGCCGCCGTGGATGCAGGACACGCCGGCCCGGGCGGGCTGCCCGATGCCGGGGCGGGGGCGGCGCCGGGCAGGGAGATCAGCCCTCGTAGCTGACGTCCAGGATCACGAACGTGGTTTTCCCGCCGGGCAGCTCTGCTTCGAACTCGTCGTCGATGCGCCTGCGCAGCATGGCGCGGGCCAGCGGCGAGTCGATGCTGATCCAGCCGCGCGCGGCGTCGGTCTCGTCCGGGCCGACGATGCGGTAGCGCGAGGTCTGGCCGGTGGCGAGGTTCTCCAGCTCGACCCACGCGCCGAAGAACACCGCCTCCGGGTCCGCCGGCTTCCCGGCGACCACGCGCAGCGCCTCGAGCCGCTTGCTCAGGTAGCGCACGCGGCGGTCGATCTCCCCGAGCTGCTTCTTGCGGTAGGTGTACTCGGCATTCTCGGAGCGGTCGCCCTCGGCCGCGGCCGCGGCCAGGGCCTTGACCACTTCCGGGCGCTTCACCCGCCACAGCTCGTCGAGCTCGGCCTTCAGGCGCGCGTGGCCCTCTGGCGTGATCAGCGCGGTGCTTTTCTCGGGTGGCGGCCGCCAACGGCCCATCGCGTCCTCACTTGAGGATGCTGCCGAGGATGTTGCGCATGATCCGGTTGGTCACCGTGCGCACGGCCTGCTTGCCCGCGGCCTGTACGATGCCCTGGCGGCGCTTCGTGCCGAACAGGAACTCGTTGAGCGCGCGCCCGATGCCGCCCTCGTCCTCCCCGCCCGCGTCCTTCTTCGCGGGAGGCGCCTTCGCCTGCGCGGGCGCGGCCTCGGTGCGTCGTGCCAGGATCTCGGCGGCCGACTCGCGGTTGACGGGGGTGTCGTACCTGGCGCCGACCGGGCTCGTGGCACGCACCTGGGCGCGCTCGGCCTCGGTGATCGCACCCATGCGGCAGCGCGGCGGCGCGATCAGGGTGTGCTCGACCGGCATCGGCACGCCCTTGTCCTGCAGCGTGGATACCAGCGCCTCGCCGGTGCCGAGCGTGGAGATCGTGGCGGCGACATCGAGCTTCGGGTTCGGCACGAAGGTCTCGGCGGCGGTCTTCACCGCCTTCTGGTCGCGCGGGGTGAACGCGCGCAGCGCGTGCTGCACCCGGTTGCCGAGCTGGCCGAGGATCTCGGCCGGCACGTCGTCGGGGAACTGCGAGCAGAAGTACACGCCCACGCCCTTGGAACGGATCAGGCGCACCACCTGCTCGACGCGCTTGCGCAGCGCCGGCGGGGCGTCGTCGAACAGCAGGTGGGCCTCGTCGAACACGAATACCAGCTTCGGCTTATCGAGGTCGCCGACCTCGGGCAGGGTCTCGAACAGTTCCGACAGCAGCCACAGCAGGAAGCTGGAGTACAGCCGCGGGCGCAGGACCAGCTGGTCGGCGGCGAGGATGCCGATCACGCCGCGGCCGTCGGTCGTGGTGCGCATCAGGTCCGCCAGCTCCAGCGCCGGTTCGCCGAAGAACCTGTCGCCACCGTCCTGTTCCAGCCGCAGCAGGGCGCGCTGGATCGCGGCGACCGACTGCGCGCTGACCAGGCCATAGCTGGTCGAGATGTCCTTGCGTTCCTCGGCCACGAGGTTGAGCAGGGCGCGCAGGTCGGCCAGGTCGAGCAGCAGCAGGCCGCGGTCGTCGGCCAGCCTGAACACGATGTCGAGCACGCCGGACTGGGTGTCGTTGAGCTCGAGGATCCGCGACAGCAGCAGAGGCCCCATCTCGCTGACCGTGGTGCGGACGGGGTGGCCGAGCCTGCCGTACAGGTCCCAGAACACCACCGGGTTGCCTTCCGGCGTCCAGCCGTCCACGCCGATCTGCCCGACACGCGCCCGCAGCTTCTCGCTGTCGGTCCCCGGCATGGCGAGCCCGGACACGTCGCCCTTCACGTCGGCCATGAACACCGGCACGCCGATGCGCGAGAAGCCTTCCGCGAGCGTCATCAGGGTGACGGTCTTGCCGGTGCCGGTGGCGCCGGCGACCAGTCCGTGGCGGTTGCCGAACTTCGGCAGCAGGTGGACCTGTCCGCCTTCCTGCGTGGTGACGGCCTTGCCGACGAGAATCGCGTCCATGGGACTGTCCATGTTGCCAGGATGCCGCCGATTCTAGCGTCAGGTCGCAGTCCGCTGCCTTCGTCCTTGCCCGGGCCGGGGCCGGCGGCTACCCTGCCGGCCCCCCGAAGCGGATCGACCCGATGTCCTGCCAGCTCCGCATCCTGCCGTTCGTCCTGCTTGCCGCCCTCGCGCTCGCGGCGCCGCAGGCGCAGGCCCAGTCGCGCCGTACCCAGGCCGCGGTCCAGGCGCTGGAGCAACGCATGGCCGCCGCGGAGACGCGCTACCGCGAGGCGCTGGTCAAGGTGCGCAACAACGATCCGGCGGGCATCGACGAGAGCAACGCCGCCCTCGAGGACATGGAGGACGTGCTGGTCGAATGCGGCCGGATCAGGGGCTGCAACAGCGCCAACCTGCTGGCCGCGTACAAGCGCCTGCTTAAGCTGCAGGTGGATACCGAGGCCACGGGCGCGGACGCCGAGGAGGTGGACGAGACCCTGGTCGACGAACCGCTCGACATCCCGCCGCCTCCGGGCGGCGTGCCGCAGGGCGCGACCGCCGCGGCGCTGCTGGCCGACGGCGACCGGCGCTTCGTGGAGCTGGTGAAGATGAACCCGGCGGTGCAGGGCGCGATCCGCCGCTGGCTCACCGACATGCGCCCGGCGCTGATCACCAGCCACGAGAACTTCCAGTACATGCGGCACATGATGTCGCCGGCGTTCCGCCAGCGCGGGCTGCCCGAGGCGCTGCTGTTCGGCATCCTCGCCAAGGAATCGAACGGCCGCGTGCACGCGCGCTCGCGCGCCGGCGCGCTCGGGCCGCTGCAGTTCATGCCCGCGACCGGGCGCCGCTTCGGGCTGGGCCCCGACGATACCGGGTTCGACACCCGCCTCGATCCGCGCGCGGCCGCGGACGCCGCCGCGGCGTACCTGACCGAGCGGCTGGCCGAACTGGGCAACAGCATCGAACTGTGGCTGGCCGCCTACAACGGCGGCGAGGGCAGGGCGCGCCGGGTATACGAGGAAACCGGCGGGCGCAGTTTCTGGGACAGCGACATCTACAACCGGTTCCCGCCGGAGACACGCGACTACGTGCCCATGGTCATCGCGGCGGCCTGGCTGTACCTGCATCCCAGGGAGTACGGCCTGACCTTCCCGAAGGTGGACGCAAGGCCCGCCGAGATCGTGCTCAGGCGGCCCGCGTCGATCTACGAGCTGACCATCTGCCTGGGCAACGGCGGCACCCGCGAAGGGTTCATGCGCGTGCTGCGCAACCTCAACCCGCGCCACGAGGCCGACACCCGGCTGCCGGAAGGCACCCGCCTGAACGCGACGGTGAGGATGGCGGGGCTGTACGAACGCTGGTGCGTGCACGGGCCACGCGCGGATCTGGCCCGCGAACTGGTCCAGAGCGACCCGGCCACCGCCATCGTGCGCGTCGGCGGCGTGCAGCAGCTGCAGGCGGGAGGGGCGACCGCCGCGTCTGCGCCCGGGCCCGCGGCCCCGCGCGTGCGCGAACACCGCGTCCAGCGCGGCGACACCCTTGCCGGGGTCGCCCGCCGCTACCAGTGCGACCTGCGCACGCTGGCGCGCGCCAACGGGATCAAGCCCCCGGCCTACACGCTGCGGCAGGGGCAGCGTCTGAGGCTGGAAGGCTGCCGCAGGTAGCCGCCGGGACCCGGCGCGCGCCCGGCAGCGGGACCGGAACGGACAAGGTCCGCCGGATGGCGGGCCTTGCGTCTGATGGCCTGCGGTTTTCCGGGGCCCCGGTCCGCTGCCGGATCATTCCGGGGCTGGGCCCGGCTTCCCGGCCCGTGATCACGATGCCCTGGGCCGCGGTCCCGTTCCCGCCGGGAGTGGGATCCCCGCGCCCGGTGATGCGCTGTCCGGCCAGGCCCGTCGGCCCGGCGGGAGCAGGGGACGCGCGGCTTCCTTCGCCTGTCCGCGCACCGTGGGCCGGCCCCGGTGGGCTGTGGACTGCGGTGGCCCGTTGCGGTGGGCACGGGCCGACGGCGGCCATGGCTACGGGAGGGTGATGGCCGTCATGGCAGCGCGTGCAGGCGCGCGAGCGCCTGGCCCATCCGGACCGGCGAGCCGGCCCCCAGGCCCGGCGCCAGCTCGGCCACGCCGGGCGGCAGCAGCACGATCACGGTGGAGCCGTAGTTGAAGCGGCCCATTTCCTCGAAGCGCTGCAGGGTGATGCCGCGGCCGCGCCAGTCCTTGCGGGTGACGCGGTCGCCGTAGGCCGGGATCTCCACGCCGCTCCAGACCGTTTCCACGCCCGAGACCAGCAGCGCGCCGACCATCACCACCGCCATCGGCCCGAAGCCGGTGTCGAAGTGGCAGACCAGGCGCTCGTTGCGCGCGAACAGGCGCGGCACGCTGGCCACCGCGTCGGTCCCGACCGAGAACAGCCGGCCGGGCACGTGCACGGTCTCGCGCAGGGTCCCGGTCCACGGCATGTGCACGCGGTGGTAGTCGCGTGGCGAGAGGTAGACCGTGGCGAACAGGCCGTCCCGGAACGGGCGGGCGGCCTCCGCGTCGCCGAGCAGTTCGGCGACCGTGAAGCTGCGGCCCTTGGCCTGGAAGATGCGGCCGTCTTCGATCCGGCCGCACTGGCTGATGTGGCCGTCGGCAGGCATCAGCAGGGCCTTCGGGTCCGGGTCCGGCGTGCGCGCACCGGGACGGAGCGCGCGGGTGAAGAATGCGTTGAAGGTCGGGTAGGCGCGGGGGTCCGGGTCGGCGGCCTCGGACATGTCCACGCCGAAGCGGCGCACCACCGTGTCGATCAGCCGCTGCTTGATCGCCGGGTTGCGGGAACAGGCCAGCCTGCGCGCCAGCGACGACAGCAGGCGGTGGGGCAGCACCCAGGTCAGCGCGGTCACCAGGTTCATTGCCGCGCGCCGCCCAGCAGGACCAGATCCTCGGCGATGGCGTCGGGGCGTTCCACCGCGCTGCCCGGGATCACGCCGGCCATGCGGCCCTGCGGGTCGAGCAGGGCGATCGCCGAGCTGTGGTCGAGGGTGTACTGGTTCGGGCCATCGCCGAGGGGCACCTTGGCGAAGACCATCGACAGCGACTTCGTGAACGCCTCCAGCGCCGGGATGTCGGCGGTGGCCGCCAGGGTGTCGCGGTGGAAGGCGTGCGCGTACTCGCCGATGCGGTCCGGGGTGTCGCGCTCGGGGTCCACCGAGACGAACAGCACCCGCGGGCGGGTGGACTCGGGCAGCGATTCCCAGCGCTTCTGCGCCCGGGCCAGCTGTGCCAGCGTGGTCGGGCAGACGTCCGGGCAGAAGGTGAAGCCGATGAACACCAGCGTCCAGTGGCCGTGCAGCTCGCCCGGCACCAGCTGCGTGCCGTCGGACTGCACCAGGCTGAAGGGCGGGATCTCGCGCGGCTGCGGGAACAGCTTCACGACCTGCAGGGCCGGCTGGCCCGCCGCTTCCGGGCGGTCGAACACGCGGCTTGCCGCCAGCAGGCCGAGGCCTCCGGCGAGCGCCGCCAGCAGGACGACGAGCGTGGTGCGGTTGAACATCGCGTGCCCCGGGAATCCACTGTGGAAAAGCGTCATGATACCCGCGCCGCGGCTATACTTGCCGGCCGGCTTCCGCGGGTGACAGGTGCAATGACCGACGAACTGCAGACGATCATCGACCTGATCCGCTACGGCGCCAGCCGGTTCAACGCGGCCGGGCTCACCTACGGGCACAGCTACGACAACGCCCTCGACGAGGCGACCCAGCTCACCCTCCACGCCCTGCACCTGCCGCACGACCTGAACCCGGTGTACGGCAACGCCCGGGTCACGCTCGCGGAGAAGGAGGAGGTGCTGGCGCTGTTCCTGCGCCGGATCGAGGAGCGGGTGCCGGCCGCGTACCTGACCGGCGAGGCCTGGTTCGCCGGCCTGAACTTCAAGTGCGACCGCCGCGCGCTGGTGCCGCGCTCGCCGATCGCCGAGCTGATCGAGGCCGGCTTCGAGCCCTGGCTGGGCGGGCGCGAGGTGCGCCGCGCGCTCGACCTGTGCACCGGGTCGGGTTGCATCGCCATCGCCATGGCGCACTACAACCCGGACTGGCACGTCGACGGCGCCGACATCAGCGAGGAGGCGCTCTCGCTGGCGCGCGAGAACCAGGAGCGGCTGCAGGTGGACAACGTCCGCTTCCTGAAGTCCGACCTGTTCTCCGCGCTGCAGGGCGAGCACTACGACCTGATCGTCACCAACCCGCCGTACGTCACCGACGACGAGGTGGACGCGCTGCCGAAGGAGTACTCGCACGAGCCCGAGCTGGGCCTGCGCGCCGGTCCCGACGGCCTCGACCTGGTGCTGCGCATCCTGCGCGACGCGCCGCTGCACCTGACCGAGGACGGCCTGCTGGTCTGCGAGGTCGGCGAGTCCGAGCGGCACCTGGTCCGGCTGCTGCCGGAGCTGCCGCTGATGTGGGTCGAGTTCAAGGTCGGGCAGATGGGCGTGTTCGTCGCCGAGCGCCGCGAGCTGGTGGCCCACCACGCGCGGATCGCGGAGCTCGCCGACGCGCGCGGGCGTGGCGCGGCCCCGCCGCCCGCGCCGGCCTCCGCCAGCCTGTTCTGACGCGGGGCGCGGATGAACACGTTCGGCCACCTGTTCCGCGTCACCACCTTCGGCGAATCCCACGGCCCGGCCATCGGCTGCGTGATCGACGGCTGCCCGCCGGGCATTCCGATCGCGCCGGAGGACTTCGTCCACGACCTGCGGCGCCGCGCCACGGGCAGGACCCGGCACACCTCGGCGCGGCGCGAGGCCGACGAGGTCGAGATCCTCAGCGGCGTGTACGAGGGCGTCACCACCGGCACCCCGATCTCGCTGCTGATCCGCAACACCGACGCGCGCAGCCGGGACTACGCGGACATCGCGCGCCAGTTCCGCCCGGGCCACGCCGACTACACCTACTGGCAGAAGTACGGCATCCGCGACCCGCGCGGCGGCGGCCGTTCCTCCGCGCGCGAGACCACGATGCGCGTGGCCGCGGCGGTGATCGCCAGGAAGTGGCTGGCCGAACGCTGCGGCGTGACCGTGCGCGGCCACCTGGCGCAGCTGGGCGGGATCGTCCCGCGGCGCTTCGACTGGGACGCGGTCGAAAACAACCCGTTCTTCTGGCCGGATGCGGAACAGGTGCCGGAACTGGAGGCGTACATGGACGCGCTGCGCAAGTCCGGCGATTCGGTCGGCGCGAAGGTCGTCGTCGTCGCCGATGGCGTGCCCCCGGGCTGGGGCGAGCCGGTGTACGGCAAGCTCGACGCCGGCATCGCCGCGGCGATGATGTCCATCAACGCGGTCAAGGGCGTGGAGATCGGCGCGGGCTTTTCCAGCGTCACCCAGAAGGGCAGCGAGCACCGTGACGTGATGACACCGGCCGGGTTCCTGTCCAACAACGCCGGGGGCATCCTCGGCGGCATCTCCACCGGCCAGCAGATCGTGGTCTCGGTGGCGTTCAAGCCGACCTCAAGCCTGCGATTGCCTGTGCAGGGGCTGGACGTGGACGGCAACGTCGTGGAGATCGTCACCACCGGCCGGCACGACCCCTGCGTCGGCATCCGCGCCACGCCGATCTGCGAGGCGATGCTGGCGCTGGAGCTGATGGACCAGGCCCTGCGGCACCGTGCCCAGTGCGGCGACGTGGGCGAGGTGTCGCCGCGGATCCCGCCGTCCGCCGATGACTGAGCGCCCGCGCGTCTGGGTCTCGCAGCCGCTGTTCGACGACATCGTCGCGCGGCTCGACGCGTACTTCGACGTCGAGCGGACCCCGGCCGCCACGGCCTGGACGCCGGAACAGGTCGCCGGGAAGCTGCGCGACGCCGACGGCGCGCTGGTGACCGTCGGCGAGCGCATCGGCGCCGCCGGGATCGCGGGCGCGCCGCGCCTGCGCGCGGTCGCCAACGTCGCGGTCGGCTACGACAACCTCGACATCACGGCGCTGCACGCGCGTGGCATCGTCGTCACCAACACCCCGGACGTGCTGACCGAAACCACCGCGGACATGGCGTTCGCGCTGCTCATGGCCGCGGCGCGGCGCATCGGCGAGGCCGAACGCTGGCTGCGTGGCGGGCACTGGACGCACTGGTCGTTCGATGCCCTGCTCGGGGTGGACGTGCATGGCAGCACCCTCGGCATCCTCGGCATGGGCCGGATCGGGCAGGCGATCGCCCGCCGCGGCGCGCACGGCTTCGGCATGCGCCTGCTCTACCACAACCGCAACCGCCTGGCGGATGGTATCGAACGCAACTGTCGTGCCACGTGGGTGGACTTCGATACACTCCTGCGCGAATCGGACCACCTCGTCCTGGCGCTGCCGTACTCTCCGTCCAGCCGCCACGTCATCGATGCCACGGCCCTGTCGAAAATGAAGCCCACCGCGACGCTGACCAACATCGCCCGTGGCGGCCTCGTGGACGAGGCCGCGCTCGCCGATGCGCTCGCCGCGGGCAGGCTCGCCGCCGCCGGGCTGGACGTGTTCGAGGGCGAGCCGGCGGTGAACCCGGGGCTGCTGGAGCTGCCCAACGCGGTGCTCACCCCGCACATCGGCAGCGCCAGCCTCGCCACCCGCCGGGCCATGGCCTCGCTCGCGGTGGACAACCTGGTCGCCGCGCTTGGCCACGGCCCGCGCGCCGGCAACCCGCCGAACCCGGTCATTCCCACCGCGAAACGCCGGTGAACCCGCGCCGCCCGGCGACGGGTTCCGGCATGCGACCCCGCGTGCCCGGTGCGCATCCGTCCTTCCCAGCCCCCACCACGCGACTCCCATGAACGACTCCACGCAACGCCGCTTCAACGTCGCCGTCGTCGGCGCCACAGGCGCGGTCGGCGAAGCCATGCTGTCCATCCTCGCCGAGCGCGACTTCCCCGTGGCGCGGCTGGTGCCGCTGGCCTCGGAACGCTCCGCCGGGACCACGGTCCGGTTCGCCGACGACGAATACTTCGTCCAGGACCTCGCCGCCTTCGACCCGACGGGCATCGACATCGCGCTGTTCTCCGCCGGTGGCGAGGTCTCGAGGCAGTACGCGCCGAAGTTCGCCGCCGCCGGCGCGGTGGTGATCGACAACTCCTCGGCCTTCCGTTACGAGGACGACGTGCCGCTGGTGGTCAGCGAGGTCAATCCCGGGGCCGCCCGCAACCGCCCGCGCGGCATCATCGCCAACCCCAACTGCTCGACCATGCAGATGCTGGTGGCGCTGGCGCCGCTGCACCGCCGCTACGGCATCGAGCGCATCAACGTCGCCACCTACCAGTCGGTGTCCGGTGCCGGCCGCTCCGCGCTGGAGGAACTGGGCCGCCAGACCACCGAGCTGCTGAACTTCAGGACGCCGGAGCCGCAGCGCTTCCCGGTGCAGATCGCGTTCAACCTGATCCCGCACATCGACGAGTTCCTCGACAACGGCTACACGAAGGAGGAGATGAAGCTGGTCTGGGAGACGCGCAAGATCCTTGGCGACGACTCGATCGAGGTGAACCCGACCGCGGTGCGCGTGCCGGTGTTCTACGGCCACTCCGAAGCGGTCCACATCGTCACCCGCGAGAAGGTCACCGCCGAGGAAGCCCGCGCGCTGCTTTCGTCCGCGCCCGGCGTCGAGGTCGTGGACGAGCGCCGCGCGGGCGGCTACCCGACGCCGGTCACCCACGCCTCCGGCCGCGACGAAGTGTTCGTCGGCCGCATCCGCGAGGACCTGACGCACCCGCGCGGGCTCAACCTGTGGATCGTCTCCGACAACATCCGCAAGGGCGCCGCGCTCAACGCCGTGCAGCTCGCCGAGCTGGTCGCGGCGGGGGGCTGAACATTGCGGACGCCGGTGCCCAGCGGCTAGAGTCGCGGCCATGTCACGGGGAAGCAAGATGAACGGCCTGTCGCGCCTGTTCTGGGTCCTGCTGCTGGCCCTGGCCTGCGGGCCGGCGCTGGCCCTGGGGCTGGGCCAGATCGAGGTCAAGTCGCGTCCGGGCGAGCCGCTGCTGGCGGAGATTCCCATCGTCTCCAGCGATCCGTCGGAGCTGGAGCAGCTGCAGGCACGCCTGGCATCGCCGGAAACCTTCGCCCGGGTCGGGCTGGAGCCGCCTTCCGGCCTGGTGCAGGACCTGCAGTTCACGATCGGGCTGGATGGCAGGGGGCGGCCGGTGATCCGGGTCACCACCCAGGCCCCGGTGCAGCAGCCGTTGCTGACCTTCCTGCTCGAGGTGGACTGGGGGCAGGGGAGGCTGGTCCGCGAGTACTCGGCCCTGATCGAGGCGCCCGAGACCGTGGCCGCGGTCGCGCAGCCGCCGATCGAGGCACCCGTGCCGGCGCCATCCAGCACCATCGTGCGCGAACCATTGCCCGCCGGTCCGGCGCCCGGGCCGGAGCCGGAAGGCCAGGTGGCGCAGGCCGCGGCCGACAGCGGGGCCCCCGCACCCGCGCCGGCCCCGGCGCCCGCCAGGCCGGAAGCGGCGGCGGTTTCGCCCGGGCAGGCCCTGCCGCCGGTGCGGCGGGGACAGACGCTTTCCGGGATCGCCCGTTCGCTCGCCGCGCAGACGGGCCGCAGCCTCGACCAGGCGATGATCGCGCTGCTGCGCGCCAATCCCGAGGCCTTCATCCGCGGCAACATCAACCTGCTGCGCGAGGGCGCGGTGCTGCGCGTGCCGGGCGAGGCAGAGTGGAACGCGGTGGATGCGCGCGAGGCGACCGCGCTGGTGCGCGAGCACATCGCGCAGTGGCGCGAGATGCGCAGGGCGGTGCCGCAGCCGGTGGAAGCCTCCGGCGTGGGCGCGCAGGCCGCGACGGCCCCGAAACAGGTTGATGCGCGGCTCGAGATCGTGCCGCCCATGGGCGATTCCGCGCAGGCGGGAACCAGGTCCGGCATTGCCGCCGGTGGCGAGGGCAAGATGCTGCAGCAGGAACTGATCCAGACCCGGGAAACGCTGGCCGCGCGCGAGGCCGAGATCGAGGAGCTGAAGGCGCGCGTCGCCGAACTCGAGCAGCTGCAACAGAAGCAGCAGCAACTGATCGCGATGAAGGACAGCGAGCTGGCCGCGGCGCAGCAGCGGCTGGCGCAGCAGAACGAACGGCAGCAGTCGTCCACCCTGCCGTGGGTGTGGATCGGCGTGGCCCTGTGCGCGGTCGCGTTGCTGGCGTGGTGGCTGGGCAGCCGCCATGGCGCGTCCGCGCGCGGGGACCTGCCGGATTTCCTGTCGCCCCTGCGCAAGGCCGCGGCGCCGAAGCCGGCCGCGCCGGTGAAGCCGGCGGCCCCCGCGGCGCCCGCCGGGACCGGCAAGGCGCCGTCCGCGGATGCGGCGGCGACGCTGGCGGCCAGCGGGTGGCCGTCGAACACGCCGGATCGCGAAGCTCCCGCGGACGCTCCCGCTGATACGGCGCCGACCTGGCATGCCGCCACGCAGGACCGGGACAACGGCGCCGCGCGGGCGGCGACGGTGGCACCGCTCAATCCCGCGCCCGCCGGCCAGGAGCGGATCGAACTCGCCCGGGCCTACCTCGACCTGGGCGACGTCGACACCGCGCGCTCGCTGCTGCAGGAAGTCGTCGACAACGGCGATCCGGCCGCGCGCGGGGAGGCGGCACGGCTGCTGCGCGATCTGGCGTGAAGCGGCGTTACGCGATCGGGGTCGAATACGACGGCAGCGCGTTCCTCGGGTGGCAACGGCTGGCGAAGCCGGGCGTGCCCGACCGGAACACGGTGCAGGGCGTGCTCGAGGCGGCGCTGTCGAAGGTCGCCGATGCGCCCGTGGCCACCGTCTGCGCCGGGCGCACCGACGCCGGCGTGCACGGGCAGTGCCAGGTGGTGCACTTCGACAGCGAGGCGCCGCGCAGCGAGCGCGCCTGGGTGCTGGGCACCACGACGCACCTTCCGCCCGGCGTGTGCGTGCGCTGGTGCGTGCAGGTCGCGGATGACTTCAGCGCGCGGTTCTCGGCGGTGGCGCGGCGCTACCGCTACCGCATCCTCAACCGCCAGGTCCGCCCCGCGCTGGGCCGCCAGTACCTGTCCTGGTTCTGCCGCCCGCTCGACGCGGACGCCATGCACCGCGCCGCGCAGGCGCTGGTGGGCGAGCACGACTTCGAGGCCTTCCGTTCGGTCCAGTGCCAGGCCGCGCACGGGCGCCGCGAGCTGCAGCACATCTCGGTCCGGCGCGAGGGCGACATCGTGACCGTGGACGTGCAGGCCAACGCCTTCCTGCACCACATGGTGCGCAACATCGTCGGTTCGCTGCTGGAGGTGGGCACCGGCGAGCGGCCGGAGTCCTGGATCGCCGAGCTGCTGGCCGGCCGCGACCGCACGAAGGCCGGCATCACCGCGCCGCCGGATGGGCTGACGTTCATCGGGCCGCTGTATCCGCGAAAATGGGGGCTGCCCGACGAGGTCAGCACCAGCGAATGAGGCCGGCATATCGCACCCGCATCAAGTTCTGCGGCATGACCCGCCCGGGGGACGTGCGCCTGGCCGGGGAGCTGGGCGTGGACGCGGTCGGGTTCGTGTTCGCGCCGGGCAGCCGCCGCCGGGTGGACATCGCGCGCGCCATGGCGCTGCGCCAGGCGCTGGGGCCGATGGTCGCCGCGGTGGCGCTGTTCAGCGGCAACAGCGCGGTGGAGGTGCGCCGGGTCATCGCCGCGGTCCGGCCCGCGCTGCTGCAGTTCCACGGCGACGAGGACGAGGCGTTCTGCAGCGGCTTCGGCCTGCCGTACCTGAAGGCGGTACCGATGGGCGGAGGAGAGCCGCCCGATCCGCTCGAGCTGCACGCGCGCTGGCCATCGGCCGCGGGCTTCCTGCTCGACGGCCACGCTCCCGGCGGTTCCGGCGGCGGCGGCCGTTCCTTCGACTGGCGCCTGGTGCCGCGCGGCATGACCAAGCCGTTCCTGCTCGCCGGCGGCCTGACCCCGGACAACGTGGAGGATGCGATCCGCGCCACCTCGCCATGGGGGGTGGACGTCTCCAGCGGGATCGAGGCCGCGGGGATGCCCGGTATCAAGGACGGCGCGCTGATGCGCCGCTTCGTCGAGGCCGTGCGTGCGGCCGACCTTGCCGCCACCGGCACCGCCGGGCCGGCGATGGGTTAGGCTATGTCCCGCGCCATGGAGAAGCCGAACCGCCCGCCCGCACCCTTCGGACGCTCGCTGCGTCGATGGCGCCGCGTGCCCGCCGCGGCGATCCGATAACGCGCCGCCACTTCGCGTCCCGCGCGCGGACGCACCCATCGGGTTTCCGCCTTCCGCCGGCGCCATCGCGCCGCGCCTCCCGATCCCGGAGATTCCATCGTGACCGAGACTCCCTCCCGTGCCGCCGACGCGGCGATCGACTTCCATGCCTGGCCGGATGCGAGCGGCCACTTCGGCCGGTTCGGTGGCCGCTTCGTCGCCGAGACCCTGATCGGCCCACTGCAGGAGCTGGCCGCGGCCTACGACGAGGCGAAGGCCGATCCGGCCTTCCAGGCCGCCTTCGAGCGCGACCTGAAGCACTACGTCGGCCGGCCCAGCCCGATCTACCACGCCGAGCGCCTGAGCCGCGAGGTGGGCGGGGCGCAGATCCTGCTCAAGCGCGAGGACCTGAACCACACCGGCGCGCACAAGGTGAACAACACCATCGGCCAGGCGCTGCTGGCCGCACGCATGGGGAAGAAGCGCATCATCGCCGAGACCGGTGCCGGCCAGCACGGCGTGGCCACCGCCACCGTGGCCACGCGCCTGGGGCTGGAGTGCGTGGTGTACATGGGCGCGACCGACATCGAGCGGCAGAAGATCAACGTCTACCGCATGAAGCTGCTCGGCGCGACCGTGGTGCCGGTGACTTCCGGCTCGGCCACGCTCAAGGACGCGCTCAACGAGGCCATGCGCGACTGGGTGACCAACGTGCACGACACCTTCTACATCATCGGCACCGTGGCCGGCCCGGACCCGTACCCGCGCATGGTGCGCGACTTC
>Ga0207865_100802_pt1 | contig 29344 bp, 27 predicted proteins | sample HigsolmetaAR204D_FD_184836 | JGI IMG/M metagenome (GOLD analysis project Ga0207865, IMG submission 184836) | Ionic liquid and high solid enriched microbial communities from the Joint BioEnergy Institute, USA - AR20-4-D (SPAdes) (version 2) ...
GTGTGACCGCTAAAATAAAATCAACAAGAAACACGAAATAACACTGAACATGAATTACCTTATTCTCCCTCACCCGATATAATCAAGCTGGAAATTCAGTCAGCGTAGGGTGAGGAGAAATGAAATCTGCGGAAAGGTGGCCTATGTACATCGAAATTTATCAACTAAAACAACTCGGGCTCAACATTTCTCAGATTGCCCGTAAACTGAACATCTCGCGAAACACGGTGTACAAATATCTGGACATGTCGCCGGAAGAGATGCAGGCGTTCGTCGAATCGGTGAAGACCAAGCGCAAGAAGCTGGATTCGTGCGAATCTCAAATTCTCCAATGGTTGCGGGAATATCCTGATCTGTCGGCCGCCCGGATTCATGACTGGTTGAGTTGTTGAAAATAATTTAGCGAAATTTGTTCAAAGGTACTTGACGGTTACAATGCAGTCATCATCAGGTGATGTTTGTATCGTACCTATGAGGAATTGAAACTATACCGCTTTGGGGAATGTGGACCTCTTTCAATAGATTGGGACAGCCGGAAGCGAGAAGATTACACAGCTTTACAGTGCATTTGTTCGTATTGGACAGGTGGAAGATACTCGATTGCAGAATGAATGCGTTTGCAATTATAGAAAAACAATGTATCCGAAAATTCGACTTTGGCCTTCTTTCGGGTTCTGAACTTCTCCAGACAAACAAGTTCCTTTTTAAGCGAGCTGTGGAACGATTTCGAGGCAGATATTGTTGTAGCAGTTGCCTTTGCGGCTCATGCTGCTTTTCGTCTCATATTTCAGAAGACGTTGCTGGTACTCTTGAGAAGCGTATTGGCTGTCGATCAGATTGAAGCAGAACTTCGTCTTTCGGCCGATGACGGTTGTAATCCCATCCAGAGCTTGCAGGACCAACTTCTTGGTCATCCGGTCCCGGAGTGCCAGTCTACGATTTTACGTGTGAAAAGCGTGTGCAAAGATCCGTCACGCTGTTTCGACCTTTCGCGGCGTCTCTTGCGATCACTTTCCATGCGCCAGGCCATGGAAAATAACCGCTCCGGGATACCGTTCATGATCCTGCGCATCTCTCCGATACCAATTTTTAGTCCAGCATCACGAATCCCCGCTTGGCCGTGTGGCCGGGCGGGGATTTTTAGCTTCCGGGCCTCAAAGATCAACTCGTCAAAGTCCTGTAAAGTTCCATATCGCTCGTCGATTCGGTAATAATTACTGACATCATTCCGTCCTTTCATTGTTGTTCCAGCGGCGTGAAGCGGAAATTCTTGTCAATCCCGCAGACATTCATTATGATCGAATTAAGCCTTTTCTCATAAACATGTTATAGAAACGATCCGTTGTTTAAGTTCATCGGGAGTCGGGCGAGAGAATCCGGGCGATCCGCAAAGGTTTGAGGATTTAGGCGTTGCTTCGAACATTCGGGGTTTTCAGAAGAAAGAGGAAAATGATGGCGTCATATTGCCGACGAAAAGCAAGCGCTTACATACAAGCCGCGGTTGCGGCGGAAGATTTACCTCTGATCATACGGAAAGCAGGCGAGAACATGTTTTTGCCAAAGACATTGAAATACCGTTTGATTGTGCTTCTTTTATTGTGCTCGTTGTTTCCCGTTATTCTTATCGGCAGCATTTCGTACTCGTCGATGGTTTCGATGCTGAAAAATCAGGCGGAAAAAGGGGTGACCGGCAACCTGCATCAGGTCAGGCTCTCCTTCGAAAACACGCTGAGCCAGTTGAATCACGCTTCGCAGCAGCTCGTGTTTGAAGGAGAAATCGGCAGCAAGCTGGACACGTACCTGAATGAAAGCGACCTGTTCGCGAAAAAGCAGCTGAGCGAAGAGATCGAAAGCGAGATCAGACTCGTTCATTTTACGAACCCGACGTTGGGCGTCATCTTCTATTATTTGGCCGACACCGGAGAAGTCATTTTCCGGAACGCCCAGATTCGGCCTGATGTAAATATTTTCGAACACCCCTTGCTGTCCGAACAATTCAGCCTGACCTATTACGGCCCGCACCGGTCCATCAATCCGCTGGACGGCAACAAGGTGCTGTCCGTCGTCCGCAAAGTCGACACACCCGCGCGAGATAACATATTTTTGTATATTGAAACGGACTTTAAATTGACCGACCGCATACTCAATACGGATGATATTTTCCGGGACACGTTTTATTTTTTTGTGGACAACAGCGGACGGATCGCTTACAGCGAGCGGCCCGACGTGTTCCCTGCCGGGGCGCCGTATCCGGAACTTTGGAACGGCGCCGGGCATCAAGATTACGTTTTGTTCGAAGAGATGAGCAATCAGTCCTGGCGTGTCGTGGCCGCGGTTCCGGGAGCATCGTACAATCAGGAGCTTCGGCGCTGGATTACCCGATTTGCCGTAGTGGCAACGCTGTCTGTTGTCATCGGCTGTCTGCTCGCCTTTTTCATTTGGCGCATGGTATATTTGCCGCTGCTGCATCTGCAGAGAAATATCCGCTGGCTGAAGAACGGCCGAGTCTCGGATCTCCCCGGCTATACATACCGGCAGATGATCGAGTTTTCGGAAATTCATCAGGAATTTGCATCCATGAAGCAGCGGATCGACGAATTGATCCTTGACATCGAGCGGAATGCACAGAGCAAACGAAAACTCGAGATTGAAAATCTGCTGTACAAGATCAATCCGCACTTCATCCACAATACATTGGACACGATCCGCTGGATGGCCCGGGTGAACGGGCATCACGAGACGGACCGGCTCGTCTCCGCCTTGAACAAGCTGCTGCATTACAATCTCGGCAAAGGCCGGACCGCCTCCATCCGCGACGAAATCGAGGCGTTGAAGAACTATGTGCTTCTGCAGGGTGTCCGGTACAATTTTCATTTCGAAGTGAAAATCCATGCGGCTCCCGAACTGCTCGAACAGCCGGTTCCGCGCTTTATTCTGCAGCCGCTCGTCGAAAATTCCATCTCTCACGGGTTGCGCAACAAAAGAGAGGGGCAGGGGATCATAGAGGTGGCGGTGGTTGAAGAGGATCCGGCTCATCTGATCATCGAAGTGCGGGACAACGGCTATGGTATGGCGCAAGAGGAAGCGCAGCGGATGATGTCACAATCGGCGGAACACATCGGCAAGACGGGCATGGGCATTGGCTGGCAATATGTGCGGCGGATGCTGGAACTGCAATTCAAGGGGGAAGCAAGCATGCAGGTGACTAGCCATTGGGGGAAGGGAACAACCATTACGCTGAAATTGCCGATGATGCCGAAGGAGGGACTGTCCGGTGTGGAAAGTGATGGTCGTTGACGACGATTATCTGGTGCGGCAAGGTTTCATCCGCATCATGCCCTGGGAGGCATGCGGCATGAAGGTCGTTTGTGAAGCCGCCGACGGGGTGGAAGCGCTGGAAAAATTGGCCGGTCATGACGTGGATGTGCTTATTACTGATCTGGCCATGTCGGTCATGTCGGGGATTGAACTGATGAAGCGGGTGAAAGAATCGTACCCGCATATCTTTATGGTTGTGCTGACGTTTCACCATGAGTTCGAACTGGTCAGGGAGGCGCTTCGCCTTGGAGCGATCGATTATATTACGAAAGTCGAATTGGAAGAAGACCGGATGGCGCCGATTTTGCAGCGGATCGCGGACCGGATCCGCCAGCATGTTGCGGTGCCCGCATACCCGCCGGACGGCGGAACGCAGCGTTTCGCCGGGGATGAAGCGGACAGCATCACCCGTGTGGATGAAAGCGGTTTGCATTGGATCCTGATGGAAGCGGAAGAGGAGGACGGCGGCAACCGGTTGGAATCGCACATCCCCGAACAGCGCCATCCGATGGATCAAGTGCGCGTACGGTGGACCGGCGTAAAAGGGATGGAAAAGACGGAACTGCTTCACAAGCTGCATGTGTACGGCGAGCACATCCTGTTCTATTGCATGGAAGACGGGGCGCGCCATTACGTTTTGCCGGCGGAACGCCTTGCTGTGGCACAGTCCCCAAAAGACGCGGTCGTGCAGTTGGGGCTGGATTGGTCCGGGCTTGGCTGGTTGACAGATGATGCGTTGTTCAACCGGCTTATTGCGCGCACTTCGGCGCTTGCCATACCTGCCGCCCAATTGGAGCAAATGTTGTATATGGCGATGGAGGAATGGAGCAAAGTATTCGATCCCCGGTTGTTCCATTTTGATGATACGGGCAGGCCGCAAACGTGGCAGGGTTGGGCGGGGTGGCTCAAGCGCATCCGTCGGCGCATCCTGGGAAACACCGGCAAACAGGCATACTCGCTTGAAGTCGTCTCCAGCATCTTCAAGGCGGTTGATTATGTCAAGCAGGAACTGAACAGTGACCTGCAGCTTGCGGACCTTGCCCGGAAGGTGGGGATGAGCCGCAGTTATTTCAGCCGGTGCTTCCGGGATATCGTCGGCGCCACGTTTCAGGACTATATCCGCGATTTGCGAATCCGGAGGGCCAAGAAGCTGCTTGCCCAAACGAACAAATCGGTCAGCTGGGTGGCATCGGAATCAGGCTACCCGAACGAACGGTATTTCAGCAGAGTATTTCGCGAAGCGACGGGAAAACTGCCCCGGGATTACCGGAAGGAACACAGAAAAGTCACGAAACGTCCACAGTAAAAGTCTACAATGGTCTCATTGCTCCCGAAAGCGCCAAAAACGCCGGACGAAATGGGCATAAAAAATGAAGACGCAGGATGACGTTTAATGTCGCCGGTTCCCCTTATAATGATAAACGGAACAGGGAAGCGATCTCATGAAACGCACGTGCGGCCAGGAACAGTGAATGAATCGCGCATGGGTGAAATAAAGCGCTTACTTTTTCACCGGATTGACGGAATAAAGATCGGAGCGGATCGCGGACCTGCCCGCTGTTTGCTAGTAAAAAGCGGCAGTGCAAAAGGCTTGATTCATTCAAAAGGAGGTTTTGCAAATGAAGACATTGCAAAGCAAATGGATCATCGGCATACTTCTCGTTCTGGCATTGGCGGTCACGGCATGCGCGGGGAACAACGGCAACAACGCGGGGAATGCCGGCGGCGACGGCGGCGGCGCGTCCGATCCTTCGTCCTCGTCCGACGGTTCTTCGGAAACCGCGGAAGCTGCCGGAGAGATTGGCCCGTACCGTCTGCCGGAGCCGGTGACGTTCACGACGTTCAAACACGTCGGCGCCGACGCCAAACTGCCACAGGGCGATACGGTGGAGAACAATCAGTACACCCGGTACATTAAGGAGAAGTCGAACATTTCCGCAGAAATTCTGTGGTATGCTTCCGGAAGCGATTATGAACAGAAAGCGCAGTTGGCCATCGCGAGCGGCGACCTCCCGGACATGTTGTTCGTGGATGAAAAAACGTTCCGGACCTTGGCCAAAACCGGGCAACTGGAGGATCTGACGGAAGTTTACGAGAAATACAAAGCGCCGCTTACCGAAGAACTGTACGCATCCACGGACGGCAAAGCGCTGGAGAAAGCGACCATTGACGGCAAATTGATGGGGCTGCCCAATATTACCGTTCAGGCGGACTCCGTCAGCATGCTGTTTGTGCGCCAGGATTGGCTGGATCAGCTTGGCCTGAAAGCGCCGAAAACGGTGGAGGACGTGGAGATGATCGCCAAAGCGTTCGTGGATCACAAGATGGGCGGAGAGAACACGATCGGGTTGACGGCTTCCGGCGTGACCGTGCCGCAGAAAGCGCAGCGCCACAATCTGAAGGGGCTGTACATGGCCTTCAACGCTTACCCCGGGAACTGGGTCAAAGATGCGAACGGCGAAATCGTTTACGGTTCCATCCTGTCCGAAACGAAACAAGCGCTGGGCAAAATCCGCGACATGTATGCGGCAGGTCTGATTGACAAGGAATTCGCCCTGCGCAAGGACATCGACCAGGTGATCATCTCCGGCCAAGGCGGCATGTTCTTCGGCCCGTGGTGGTCCGGAAGCGTGCCGAGAGACACGTACGCCAATCATTCCGACGCCGACTTCAAAGTGTATATGGTCCATGACGACAAAGGCAACATCAACAATTTGCAGATGCCTGTCAGCGAACGGTTCATCGTTGTAAGAAAAGGTTACAAACATCCCGAAGCTGCGGTCGTTTATCTCAACAACTTCATCCGCGCGGAACGGGCGGCGGATCCCGATGCCTCCAAGCTCGACACGTCGATCAGCAGGGAATTTTATCCGCTCGGCATGGCTACGTTCGATTACGCCGATGCTGTAGAAAGAAAATCCGATGCGCTTGCCAAAGCCCTGGCAGGGGAAATCAAGCCGGAAGAACTGAAGCCCGAAATCAAACTGCTGTACGATTTCGCGAAAGCCGACGAGGCGGCGCCGCGCAAGGATTTGGCGGGATGGGGCAAATTCTGGGGTTACACCGAACCCGCAGAGCTGTTGAAACTGCCGATGAATTCCGTTTACAACGAGTTTACGGCGGTCACCAAGACCATGGAACGCAGGTGGGCCAACCTGCAGAAGCTGGAAGAAGAATACTTCTTCGCCATTGTGATGGGCAACAGGCCGCTGGACGATTTCGACAAGTTCGTCGAAGAATGGAAGGCGCAGGGCGGAGACGAAATTACGAAAGAAATTCGCGCTGAATTGCAATAAAACGATGAGTCGCAACCGTATGCAATAAACAGAACCGTATGCAATAAACAAAACCGGAAGCACCATCATCGTCCGGAACGGGTGGTGCTTCGTTTTGGCCAATCCCTTCAATTTACGGAAGGAGGGCGGGATATGATCAAGAGCTTCCAGAAGCATTATCATTTGATGTTGCTGCCGGGCATGATACTGCTCGTAATATTTCATTTCATTCCGATGTTTGGTGTGGTCATCGCCTTTCAGGACTTCAACATTGGCCTCGGATTGAAATCGCCCTGGATTGGACTTGAAAACTTTACGTACCTGTTTCAGATCCGCGACAGCAGAGTCATTTTTTTTAACACGATCTTTATCTCGACAGGCAAAATCATCGCCGGCATCATGGTGCCGGTCACGTTCGCGGTGCTGTTGAACGAATTGAGGAACGCGTTGTTCAAGAGATGGGTGCAAACCGTTGTGTATTTGCCCCATTTTCTGTCCTGGGTGATCCTTGCCGGGGTCATGATCGATATGCTGTCCCTTGACGGGATCGTCAACAGGGCGATTGAGGCTTTTGGCGGGGAGAAAATCATGTTCCTCGCCAGCAACGCCTGGTTTCCGTGGATTTTGATCGGCTCGGATACGTGGAAAGATTTTGGCTTCGGGGCGATCGTGTATTTGGCCGCTCTCGCCGGCATTGACCCGACGTTGTATGAAGCGGCGGACATCGACGGCGCCTCGCGGTTCCAGAAAATGCGGTATATCACTTTGCCAAGTCTGGTTCCGACGATCCTCCTGCTTTCGACATTAAGCATCGGAAACATCCTGAACGCGGGGTTCGATCAGATTTTCAACCTGTACAACCCGGTCGTGTACCCTTCCGGCGATGTCATCGATACTTATGTGTACCGCGTCGGTCTCGTGCAAGCCCAATTCGGATTCGCAACGGCCGTAGGCCTGTTGAAATCGTTGATCGGATTTGTGCTGATCGTGATCTCATACCGGCTGGCTTACCGATATGCCAATTATCGGATTTTTTAAATATTGACGGATATTTTTCTACTATAATTATCTTGGCGAAAGAGGCAGGTGTGAGCAGATGGTTGAGGACAGGACGCTTCCCTCCCGCTTATGGAACGGCTTCCTCATTGTGTTGATGATTTTGATTTCCTTTATGTCTTTGGCGCCCATTATTCACACGGCTGCCGTATCGCTCAGCAATATGTCCGCTGCGGCGGGCGGATGGGTCACTTTCTGGCCGATCGGGTTCAATATCGAATCTTACCGCAAAATCATTGATGATCCGAATTTTATGAACGCGTTCATGGTGTCGGTCAGGCGCGTGCTGCTCGGCGGAACGATCAACTTCGTCCTGACGGTGATGATGGCTTATCCGTTATCCAGAAGTCCGAAGGAATTTACGGCGCGGAACTATTATATGTGGTTCGTGCTGTTCACGATGCTGTTCAGCGGAGGCATCATTCCGCTTTACCTGGTCGTGAAGCACCTGGGACTGTTCAATACGTTGTGGGCGCTTGTGCTTCCGGGAGCGGTTCCGGTATTTAACGTGATCCTGCTGATGAACTTTTTCCGGAACTTGCCGAAGGAACTGAGCGAGGCGGGGCTCATCGACGGCGCCGGTCCCTGGTATATGCTGATGCGGATTTTCATCCCGCTGTCGCTTCCGGCGTTGGCTACCGTGACGCTGTTCAGTGTGGTCGGCCATTGGAATGCGTTCTTCGACGGACTGATTTATATGCGCAGCGAGGAAAATTACCCGCTGCAAACATTTATCCAGCAGTTGATGGTGCAGTTGCCCCCGGAATATCTGGATTCCACCAACGCGGAACTGCTGGAGAAAATGTCCAACAAAACGTTAAACGCAGCGAAAATCATGGTCTCCATGATCCCGATCCTGCTGGTGTATCCGTTCCTGCAGCGGTACTTTATTCACGGGATCATGCTGGGATCCGTAAAGGAGTAAGGCGAACAAGATGAGCCGTCAGGAATCTGTTGTCAGCTTGACTATCGATCGTCTGATACGTCATGAAGAAGAGAAAGATTATTATATCGAAGTGCCTTTTGTCATGCCGGACAACACGGAAGAACTTCATGTGGAACTCGAAGTCGAACCCTTGGGCGAAGGGAGGACGGTCATTGACCTCGGACTGAAAGGCCCGACACGGATACGCGGCTGGAGCGGAGGCGCGAGGAAGCGGTTCTTCGTTGGACGGGAAAAAGCCACACCGGGCTATCTGCCCGGCGAATTGATGCCGGGGCCGTGGGCGGTGCTGTTGGGCGCTTACCGCGTTCCGCAGGCAGGCTGCAACGTGCGCGTTCACATTCGCTGCCAGCGGGAAACAGGCCGGTGGCTGAAAGGCGATCTGCACACCCATACCGTACACAGCGACGGCACTTACACGCTGGAGGAAGCCGGAAAAATCATGGAAGCGCTGGGCTGCGATTTCATCGCGACGACCGATCACAATACGGTCAGCCAAAATTACGCCCATCCGCGAGAATCGAAGATCGTGTTTATTCCCGGCATGGAACTGACGACCAACCGCGGACATGCCAACTTTCTCGGCGCCATCGATCCGGTCGAAGATTTCCGCGCCGTCCGGATAGAAGACATCCATCAGCACGTGAAGAGAGGAAAAGCCAAGGGAGCCCAGGTCGTTTTGAACCATCCCCACTGCGGCAACTGCCCTTGGGAATGGGACTTCAACGTGGATTTCGATTGGGTTGAGGTGTGGAACGGTCCGTGGACGGAACGCAATCGCCGGGCGTTGGACTGGTGGCAGGAGCAGCTCGCTTCAGGCAGACGGCTGGTGGCGGTGGGCGGAAGCGACGTTCATCGGCCGCATCCTTATGTCAGACACGCGATGCCCACGACCTGGGTTTATGCAACCGCGCGGACGGTTCAGGGGATTCTGGACGGCATCGGCCGGGGTCATGTGTTTCTCACTTACGCCCCGGAAGGTCCGACGATCGAAATCACGGCCGGTTCGTGCATGATCGGGGACTGCTTCAAAAGGACGGACGGCGAGCCCGCGGAAGCCGGCGTGAAACTGGCCCGTCTGGTCAAAAGGGACACGGTCAGGTTGATTTCCGATCGGGGGATCGAAGAAGAGTGGGTTGCGGAAAGCGGCGGTGATCTGATCCACACCTGGCAAATATCGGACAGAAAGTTTTACCGCATCGAGGTATGGCGGTATTTTGACGAAGTGAAGCAAACTTTGCTTGCGGCATTAAGCAACCCTCTTTATATTTTATAAACAGCAGTTTGCAGATAAGTCGCAAAAAGAGATGAACCGAACCGCTCCGTCCATGAGTCGCCCGGAACGTCACGAAATGGTCGGCAAATGGTTACATTGGGGATCGGGCGGCTTTTTTTGTGTTGTGGAGGCCCGCTTCCATTAAAAAACCGGCTAAAAAAACCGGCCTTTCTGCATACGAGAGGCCGGTTTTTTACGGGATTACTTGTTTGTTTCGGAGATTTCGCCGATAATTTGCTCCAGGGCTTTGCTGATTGGTGTGGCTGGCCTGCCGAGCAGCTTTTCGAAATCGTTGCTCTCGATTTCCAGTGCGCCTTCCCGAATGCCGCTCTGGATGCCTACGAGGAACGGAATCAAGAATTCCGGAACGCCCGCGCCTTTCATGATGTCGGCATAAGCGGCGTCATCGACGTGTTGCACAGGCACTTCCTTGCCCAATACAGCGCCGAGAACCGAGGCCAGTTCTTCCTGAGTCATCGGCTTGCCGGAAAGTTCGTAAATCGTATTCTCGTGTCCGTTTCCGGCCAGTACCGCCGCCGCCGCTTCCGCATAATCCTGACGGAGGGCCCATCCGACCTTGCCGGACCCGGCGGACGTTACCCAAGGCGCTCCCGCCTGCACAGCCTGAATGGTTCCGATCTCGTTTTCCAGGTACCAGTTGTTGCGTAAAAAAGAGTATGGAATGCCGGTTTGGATAATCGCTTCTTCCGTGGCGCGGTGAACTTGTGCAAGATGCAGCGGACTTTCGCTTGCTTTCGACAGGCTGGTGTAGGCAATGAATCCGACTTGCGCGCGCTGGGCCGCGGCTACCGCATTCGCGTGCTGGCGTATTCTCGTTTCGGTATCCCCATCCGTAGATATGATTAATAAGCGGTCGATCCCCGCAAAGGCGGAAGTCAATGTTTCCGGACGGTCAAAATCTCCGTGCCGGACTTCTACTCCCCGAACCCGAAAATGTTCGGCTTTTTCCGGATTGCGAACACTGACAGCCAATTGACTCGCCGGAACGGATTGCAATAACGTCTCGATAACTTTCGTTCCCAATTTCCCTGTCGCGCCCGTGACCAATATTTTCATCGCAAATTCCTCCCAAACCATATTTTGTTGAAATAAATCTTGTTATAACGGTATCGGTTATAACGAAAATATAAAATAAAGGCTCAAAAAGAGCTTTTATTTATTTGAATTTTGCTATCAATTGGCTCAGAGTCGTTTGTGCCAACCGATGTTCCATAGCGGACTGTGCTTCTTTCAATTCGGATTGGAGAACCGACTCAATGTTCCGGCCAACCGGGCATTGGACGTTGGTGTCTTCATGAACGCGAAACAATTGGTTCTCCTTAATCACATTCACAGCCCGATAAACGTCAAGAAGCGTAATTTGCTCAGGGTTCCTGAGCAAAGAAGCGCCTCCCACCCCGGGACGCACTTCCACCAACCCGGCCTTCTTTAACATTCCTATAATTCTTCGGATAATAACGGGATTTGTATTGACGCTGCCCGCAATAAAGTCCCCGGTACAATCGTTCGGACGGATCGCAATCAGTGAAAGAATGTGAACAGCAATAGAAAAGCGTGCGCTTATTTGCTTCAACTTGCAACACCACCGTTGTAATCATTATAGTTATATCGACTCCGAAAAGTCAAGTTCGTTGTTTACGGCCGGTAAGGCTTTCAACTGACAGGAATACTTCTCGCCGGCTTTTTTGCGTTTGCTGCGGTGTACGGAAATACTCCGGCGGTGTGCCGGGATTACCAGGGGTTCTTACCACATGCAAGGAATGTTGCCCAACGAATCGCCAACTTCGCTTCCTTCCGCCATATGCCGCCTGCCAGGCCAAAGTCTTCCATTCGATGAACGGTAGGCCGGCTTCATACATAATCTAGATTATCTTCGCTGCGGCAAAATATGGAGGAAATAAGCGGATATTTGAGCATATATAAAAAAACCGCTATTTATCGTACCTCCTTAAGGATTAAGCCTATTTTTTGTAATTTTTATTGATTATTTGAGGAATCTCTTATATAATCGTTCTTGTTTTAAATTTGTAATTTGAAATGGAGGTAAGTTGAATTGGGGAAAGCTCTTATTATTGGTGCTGGCGGTGTAGCCAGTGTTGTGGTTCATAAATGTTGTCAAAATCCCGACGTATTTGAAGAAATCTGCATAGCAAGCAGGACGCTGGCCAAATGTGAAGCTCTCAAGCAGAAACTGGACGGGGGCCGCACAAAAATTCATACCGCCAAGGTTGATGCGGATAACACGGATGAGGTTATCGCATTGATTAAGAGCTTTGGCCCCGATGTTGTCATAAACGTTGCGCTGCCTTATCAGGACCTTTCCATTATGGAAGCTTGCCTCGCTACAGGCGTGCATTACTTGGATACGGCGAACTATGAGCCGCCGGACGTCCCTAAATTTGAATATAAATGGCAATGGGCCTATAAGGAAAAATTTGAAAAAGCGGGCATTATGGCGTTGCTGGGTTGCGGCTTTGATCCCGGCGTGACCGGAGTGTTTGTCGCGTATGCCCAAAAGCATCATTTTGATGAAATCCATTACATCGATATTGTGGATGCCAACGGCGGCGACCACGGATATCCGTTCGCAACGAATTTTAATCCGGAAATCAATATCCGCGAAGTTACCGCCAACGGGCGCTATTGGGAGAACGGCCAGTGGATCGAAACCCCGCCTTTATCCGTGAAAAAAACGTATCATATTCCGGAAATCGGCCCGAAAAATATTTATCTTCTGTACCATGAAGAATTGGAATCTTTGGCCGTGAACATCAAGGGGTTAAAACGGATCAGATTTTGGATGACGTTCTCGGACAGCTATTTGACCCATTTGAAAGTGCTGGAAAATGTGGGCATGACTTCGATTGAGCCGATCATGTACGAGGGCAGAGAAATTGTGCCGCTGCAATTTTTGAAGGCGATCCTTCCCGATCCAGCTACTCTTGGACCCAGAACAAAAGGGAAAACGAACATCGGCTGCATCATTCAGGGAATCAAAGACGGCAAGCCCAAGAGTTACTACGTGTACAACGTGTGCGACCATCAGGAATGCTATAAGGAAGTAGGTTCCCAGGCGATTTCCTATACAACCGGAGTCCCCGCGATGATCGGAGCCATGCTGATCATGAAGGGAATCTGGAAAAAACCGGGTGTTTACAACGTGGAAGAATTCGACCCGGATCCGTTCATGGACGCCTTGAACAAATACGGATTGCCGTGGAAGGAAGATTTTTCGCCAGTACTGCTTGATCCGGTCGAGGTATTTGCATGAGCATAGATTTTCACGCCTTGCCCTCGCCATGTTTTGTTGTTGATGAAGGATTGCTCACGAGAAACCTTGAAATTTTGGATTCGGTGCAAAAACGTACAGGTTGCAACATTTTGCTGGCCTTGAAAGGATTTTCCATGCATGCCGTTTTTCCGTTGGTAGGCAAGTACCTCAAAGGCGTCACCTCAAGCTCTTTGCATGAGGCGAGACTCGGATTTGAGAAAATGGGCAAAGAGGTTCACGCCTATGCGCCGGCATACGTGGAATCGGAATTCGACGAGCTGCTTAAGTATTGTGACCATATTGTATTTAACTCTTTTAACCAGTGGAACAAATACAAAAAGAAAGTACAAAGTGTCAAAGGCAAAACGATCGAATGCGGCATCCGGATCAATCCCGAATATTCGGAAATCCGCACGCCGATTTACGACCCTTGTTACCGGCATTCCAGATTAGGGGTTACGTTGTCCAACTTCCGGCCCGATCAATTAGAAGGGATTAGCGGGCTGCACTTTCATACGCTGTGCCAGCAAAATTCGGACACGCTGGAACGTACCGTAAAAGTGGTTGAAGAGAAGTTCGGACAATACCTTTACCAAATGAAATGGCTCAATCTGGGCGGAGGCCATCATATTACCCGCCCGGATTATGACATGGAGACTCTTGTCCGTGTCATCAGCCGTTTGCAGGAAAAATACGGGGTAACGGTCTATCTGGAACCGGGTGAGGCTGTGGCATTGAATGCGGGTTATTTGGTGACCACGGTATTGGATATTATCGATAACGGGATGAATATCGCCATTTTGGACACTTCCGCCGCATGCCATATGCCGGATGTGCTCGAAATGCCGTACAGACCCGATGTCATCGGCGCGGGAATGCCCCATGAGAAAGCCTATACTTACCGGTTTGGCGGGCTGACTTGCCTAGCCGGGGATGTAATCGGCGATTATTCGTTTGACGAGCCTCTGAAGCCGGGCGACAGAGTCGTATTTACCGATATGGCGATCTATTCGATGGTGAAGACCAATACGTTCAACGGGGTCAATTTGCCCGCAATCGCCAGCTACAATGAACAAGAAGGCATTAAAATCATCAAACAATTCGGCTACGAGGATTTCGTGTCGCGGTTGTCTTGAAACAAATACACCGGTTCAGGAAAAAAGATGGGAGACACGGTTGCTGTGTGCTCCTGTTTTTTTTTGATGTATCGGCTTTTTCTCCGCGGGTTTAACATGTCCATAAAACGCAATGCTTATCCCTTGTCAAGGCGGCACTGTGTTGAGGAGCCGTTTCCCGGGGATCCGTTTCCGCATAAAACCGCATAAAATGGGGGATTTTTGAAGTCGGGGGTTCCGGGAAAAATATCAGGTTATTATTGCCATACCGGTTTTCATACTTGACAAAGGGGCAACGCCGATGATACGATTCAATCGGAAAATGTGATAATGATTCTCATTACGAGTGAACAATTTTGCAGGGGGTCGTTGTGATGAAAGCCTACATAACAAAGAAATTGGGTTGGCTGCTGATTCTGGCGCTTTGCGCCGTTTTGCCCGCAGCTTGCGCTTCCAATTCCGGCGCGCCAACGGAAACCGGAGGCCAGGTCAATGTTTATTCCGCCAGACATTATGACGTTGACTCGCAATTGTTTGAACAATTTACGGCCAGCACAGGCATTAAGGTGAATGTCATTGAAGGCAATGCGAATGAGCTGATCGAACGGATCAAGCGCGAGGGGGAGAGCACTCCCGCCGACTTGTTTATTACCGTTGACGGAGGCGTTCTGGACAAAGCGAAGAAGGAAGGGATATTGCAACCGGTGGTGTCGGATGTCGTGAATGGGCAAGTGCCTGAGCAGTTTCGCGATCCCGACAACCAGTGGATCGGTCTCTCGACACGGGCGCGGGTGATCGTTTACGCAAAAGACCGTGTGAAGCCTGAAGAATTGTCCACGTATGAAGACTTGGCCACCGAAAAGTGGAAGGGCAAAGTGCTTGTCCGTTCCTCGACGAATATGTACAACCAATCCTTATTAGCTTCCTTCATCGCTATTAATGGAGAACAGCAAGCGGAGGAATGGGCGAAAGGTATCGTGAACAACATGGCCCGCGATCCGGAAGGGGGCGACCGCGACCAGGCGAAGGCGGTAGTGGCCGGCATCGGCGACGTGGCGATTATGAACACCTATTATGTCGGGCAGCTCGCCGCCTCTAGTGATCCGGAAGAAGTGAAGGTCGCCGAGCAGGTCGGAGTATTTTTCCCGAACCAGGAGACGACCGGCACGCATATCAACATCAGCGGCGCCGGATTGATCAAGTACAGTCGGAACAAAGAGAATGCGGTCAAATTGATCGAGTTTCTGACGGGGAAAGAAGCCCAGGAGAAATACGCTGCCGTCAATTTCGAATACCCGGTCAATCCCGATGCCGAATGGCCGGAACTGCTGCGCTCCTGGGGTGAATTTAAAAGCCAGGAGCTGGATTGGGCGGCCTTGGGCGAATATAATCAAAAAGCGGTTGAAATGATGAACAAAGCGGGTTGGAAGTAACGAAATGAACTACACCAGGTTGATACGGAATATCCGGCAATATGCGAACGGTTGGCTCATCATGAGTGTCGCGGCGGCAGCAATGGTATTGCTGCCTCTTCTTGCGATTGCGTTATCCATATTTTTCGCGCCAAACGAAAATTGGATTCATATTACGCAATATATGGTGCGTGATTATGTGATCCAATCCGTTTGGCTTGTCCTGTTTACGGGAGCGGCCACCACAGCGGTCGGCGGGTTGCTGGCCTGGCTGATCGCCGCATACGATTTTCCCCTGAAATCGTTTTTCCGTTGGGCGTTAATGTTGCCGTTGGCAGTGCCGCCTTATATAGCGGCGTTCACATACGGCTATATGCTAAGCTATACCGGCGTAGTTCAGACGACGCTCCGTTCCTGGGGCATAGAACCGGATCAGGCATGGTTCGATATTCTGTCGCTGCCGGGAGCGGTTTTTATTTTTACGATGTTTTTATATCCTTACGTTTATTTGATCACTCGCGCGTTTCTGGAACGGCAATGCGGTTCCTATATTGAAAACGCCAGGTTGCTGGGCCGCTCCCCCCTGTCCATATTCTTGAAAGTGGTCTTGCCGTTGTCCCGGCCCGCTCTTGCCGGCGGAGTGACGCTTGTCGCTTTCGAGGTGCTTAGCGATTACGGCGTCGCCAACTATTACGGAATCCAGACGTTTACCACCGCTATCTTCAAGACGTGGTTCGGGATGTACGACATTGATTCGGCAACCCGCCTGGCCGCCTGGTTTATGCTCTGTATTGTTTTTGTGATGTTGCTGGAACGCTTGTTGCGCCGCCGGCGGAGATACAGCGCCACGACCGGAAGGTACAGTCCGCTGTTTCCCAAACGTCTGGGAGGAGTGTCCGCGGCGCTGGCAACGCTCTTGTGCTCCGTCGTGTTGTTACTGTCTTTTATCTTCCCCGTTGGGCAATTGCTGGTTTGGGCCAGCTGGACTTTTCATGACGTCGCTTTCACAGCGAATTTCGGGCTTTTGACATATAACACCGTGAAGGTTGCTCTTATTGCCACCGCTTTGGTCATGGTGTTCTCCGTGATTGTCGCCAATACAAGCCGTATGTTGAATAACACCGTCGGGATTGCCCTCGCGAAGACGATGACAATCGGCTATTCGATTCCGGGCGCCATTATCGCGATTGGCGTTCTGAGCCTTTTTATCGCCTTGGACCGCCAGCTGGCATCGTTGTATCGCTCGCTTGGATGGGGAGAGTCGCCGCTTGTGCTTAGCTTGTCACTTTTCATGTTGATTTTTGCATACGTGATCCGGTTCATGGCAACGGGCTACAATGCCGTCGATTCCGGCTTCGAGAAAATCGGCACGAAATTTGCGGAATCCGCGCGGTTACTCGGATTGGGCATGACGCGAACCTTTTTCAAAGTCGATTTGCCGTTGATCCGGGGTTCTTTGGCCGGCGGTATCATTCTCACCTTCGTGGAGGTCGTCAAAGAATTGCCGCTGGCTATGCTGCTTCGGCCGTTCAACTTCGATACGCTATCGACAAAAGCGTATCAATATGCCGGCGATGAGCGCATTTTTTCCGCGGCGGTGCCTTCTTTGGCCATTATTTGCGTCAGCTTGGCATCCATCCTGCTTTTTCATCAACTGGGAAAGGAAGTGAGGTCATGAGCTACGTTGAGATTCGCGATCTCTGCTTTTTTTATTTCAGCGCAAAGACATCGGTGATTGACAACTTTACTTTCTCTATGAGCAAGGGAGAAATCGTAGGGATCCTGGGAGAGAGCGGGAGCGGAAAGAGCACGCTGTTGCGCCTGATTGCCGGGTTGGAAACTCCGTCAGGGGGGAGAATCCGTATCTCCGACCGGACCGTCGTTGACGAGAAGACGTTTGTAGCGCCCGAGAAGCGCGGCGTGGGCATGGTTTTTCAGGACTACGCGTTGTTTCCGCATCTGACCGTCGCAAAAAATATCGCGTTCGGGCTTCACGGGTTGAGCCGGTCGGAGCGAAAGTCCCGCGTCCGTGAGATGATCGAGCTTGTCAAGTTGACGGGGATGGAAGAACGTTATCCCCATGAATTGAGCGGCGGCCAGCAGCAACGGGTCGCCGTTGCCCGGGCGCTGGCGCCGAAACCGGACATCCTTCTGCTGGATGAACCGTTCAGCAATTTGGACGCGGATCTCAAAGGCGCGATCCGCGAAGAACTCCGTATCATTTTGAAGACGGCAGGCATCACTTGCTTGTTGGTCTCTCATGACCCGCAAGATATTGAAGCCATTTGCGATCGCGCCATCCGCATTGGAACCCCCGTAGCGCGCTGAAGGTTCAAAAATGAAAAAACAGCTGCGCCTGACAGGGCAGGAGCAGCCGCCGGTACACAGGTTAGCCGGTTGGTAGGTTGCTAGTACGTAGGTTGTCGGTTCGTAGGTTAGCCTGTATACAGATTCGCCGGTAAGAAGGTTACCGGTTTACAGGTTGCCGGTTCATGGGTTTTGTTTTACTTCCCGGCAAGTTTTTGGCCGAACGTTCCTTCAAAAATAAATTCCTCCAAAGGGTGTCTTTGTGACGGTTGTTCCCTCGTCTGCAATTCCGGAGGCAAACTGTCTTTGGGGCCGCGGTAACCGATGGCGATCAACGCCTGAATGGCATATTCGTCCGGTATGTTTAACGTTTTGCGGGCTTTTTCAAAATCGATGCCGGTCATCGGATGGGTTACGAGTCCTTTGCGGACGGCTTCCAATGCCAGAAATCCCCATGCGGCTCCGGTATCGAAGGCGTGCGACCGGTTCTCGCCGGTTTCGCGGACCGTTTTGGAGATGATAAGGGCCAGAACCGGCGCTTTTTCGCACCACTTGCGGTTAAAATCGTTGACAAACGTATAAAACCTTTGACGTTCCTCTTTTGTGCGGGCAATGATAAAACGCCACGGTTGGCTGTTATAGGCCGACGGCGCCCAACGGGCCGCTTCAAACAGGCTGAACAGCACGTCCTCCGGCACCTCTTTTTCCAAAAAAGAGCGGGACGACCACCGGTTTAAATAGACAGGATCTATGTCATAAGTTGCGCTTCGAGCATTCACTGCAGTACTGTGCCGGCTCATCACCGATTCCTCCTTATATCATGTTTGTCAGATCCAGCTTTCTACTATTATAATTCATCTTTCATGCGGAAATAAAACACCGGTCCAAAAAAACGAAAACGGGTAGTCCCTTTAACGGTTCCAATTTCGAAAAATAGACCGTTTCACGTTTCTTCAGAGAGTTCCCCCTCTACAAACTTCCCATGATTTTATTGTTATTTTATTATACAAAAAAGTATAATAAAATCATACTTAACATATAGGATTAAAATACAATGAAGGTGAGGAGATGATTGGGTGAATCAGGAAAAGAAACAAATCGTGAATGAGGACGAGAGCTTGCAGCCGGTTTCCCCCTATACGATTATGGCGAAGTTGTTTGCTCATGTCGCCAAGGCCGTCGTTGACCGTTTCGGGGAAGAGGGGAAAGAAGCTGTCCGCGAAGGAGTGCGCGCTTTCGGCGAAGAACGCGGCAGAGAGATTGCCCGCCGCGCCGCCATGGCCGGAAAACCGAACAGCATTGAAAATTATTTGCCCTACTACGACATGGGGCGCAGCGATTTGTTCGAATACGTTACCCGGTATCATCCGATGGAAATTGAACAAAACTTCACAAGATGTGCTTTCGGCGACCAGTGGAAAGCGGACGGAATGGAGGAGTACGGCATTCTTTATTGCCAGATGATCGACCCGGCTATTGCGAAAGGATACAATTCGAACTTTGAGGTTGTTCATGATCAATATTTATTAAAAGAAGGTAACTGCCATTTTCGTTTTATCATGAAAGAAAATAAAGAAAATCAAGACAGGTGAATAAGGTGAGCAAGGAAAGATTGTGGCGCAGAATGATGGAACTGGGGCAAATCGGGGAGCAAGACAGCGGCGGAGTCACCCGGTTTTCTTTTACAGAAGAAGAGAGACAGGCCAAAAATTTGGTGATCTCATATATGAAGGAAGCCGGTCTTATTGTTCGCGAGGATGCTGCCGGAAATATCATCGGGAGACGGGAGGGGAGAGATCCCCTTGCTCCGGCCGTTTTGACCGGTTCTCATATCGATACGGTTCCTCATGGAGGAAAATTTGACGGCGCATTGGGGGTCTTGGCGGCCATAGAAGCCCTGCAGCGGATGAATGAGCTGAACATAGAAACCGTCCACCCGATTGAGGTGATCGTCTTTACCGATGAAGAAGGCGCCAGGTTCGGATTTGGCATGTTGGGCAGCCGGGCGTTGGCGGGAACACTCCGTCCGGAACATTTGGATTATACCGATGATCAAAATATCAGCATAGCCGAAGCGATGAAAGGTTCCGGCCTCGATCCGGACAACATTGCGGAAGCGGCCAAAAGACCCGAACAGGTCAAAGCTTACGTGGAGCTTCACATTGAGCAGGGTACTGTCCTGGAAGGCCACAATCAGCCGGTCGGCATTGTCTCCGGTATTGCGGGACCTTTATGGCTGAAGTTCACCTTGACCGGTCAAGCGGGCCATGCCGGAGCGACACCGATGAATGTGAGAAGGGATCCGATGCAAGCGGCGGCGGAAATCATGGGTCATATATACAGGGAAGCGAAAAAATATCCTAATGCGGTGGCCACTGTCGGGAAAGTAACCGCCTTACCCGGCGGAATCAATATCATCCCCGGCGAGGTGCAATTCACTCTGGATTTGCGGGATATCGATGAAACCGTTCGCGACGAAATGGAAAACAGCATACGGTCTTGTGCCGGGCAGGTATGCAAAGAGAAAGCGATTGACCTACATATCAGCGTATTGCAAAGGATCGCGCCAACGCCTTGTTCCCCGGATATCATGGACGCGGTCGAAAACGCCTGCCGGAAGACCGGGTTGGGTTCGATTACTTTGGCCAGCGGGGCAGGACATGACGGAATGCAATTGGGCAGTCTGTGTCCTGTCGGAATGATTTTTGTCAGATCCCGTAAGGGAATCAGCCATTCACCGGAGGAATGGACTTCTCCGGAAGATTGCCACGCGGGAGCGGAAGTACTGTATCACACGCTTCTTCAATTGGCTGCGGACAAGGTGTAGAGTTTTGCGGTTCGGCCCGCGGTTTTACAATATTAAAAATTTCCCAAGCCTTATCCTATTCTAAAATTAAACCATTCATAGCCGCCGATTGAAATGATTGTACATTTGTCGGCGGTTATTACTTTTACATTCAGAAAAAACTGATAAATTCAGAAAAAAACGGATTGACACTTCGAGGTTACATTTGTAACCTTAAATTAAGGTTACAAATGTAACCTAAGGTGGTGTGATATTAATATGAGCAATCCGGTTTCAAGAATTTCCGATTCAGAAATTGAAATTTTACGTGTATTGTGGGATGCAAACGGTGAACTTCCTTATGCAGATATTAGAAAATCCCTTGAACAGACGAGTAAATGGGAAAACTCAACGATTAAAACCTTACTTCGCAGACTTTGTGAAAAAGGTGTGGTTTTAGCGACTAAAAAAGAGGTGTACTATTACAAACCGTTGGTAAGTGAGGAAGAATATAATGAATATGTTACTCAAAACTTAATCGATCGCTTATATGCCGGCAGTGCAAAAAACCTTGTCGCATCTCTTCTTGGTAGCAAAAAACTTAATGATGCGGATATTGAAGAATTGCGTTCACTTTTTAAGGTAGTTGATAGAGATGAACAAAACAATTGAACTAGTATTATCACTTACCTTGTCCGGCAGTATTCTGGCTCTCTTCCTATTTGCCATGAAGCCTTTTATAAAGCACAAATTATCGAAGTCGATACAATACTATATGTGGATTGTAGTACTCATCAGACTCATATTCCCATTTTCTTTCGAAGGAAGTCTGATGAATCATGTGTTTCAACCCGCCACTGTGGAAAAAAGCTCTCAAGCACCAATTCAAACAATAGCTGAGACAAAAGAAAATATGAATAGATTGTCAATATTTCCGAATACTCAGCAACATATAGCCAATGGTATTTACAATGATGATGCTGATCACAATCAATATTTCCGGGATCTATTTAACCAGTATGTATTATACCTATGGATGCTCGGGGTGATCGTATCGCTGGCCGCTAATTTAATTGGATATGTTCGATTTTCAACACATATCAAACGAACGAACATGGAGGCTACTGATAAAGAAAAAAATATTCTGGCCTCCTTAATGAACGGAAGTAGTAGACATGTGAGACTTGTACGAAATCGCTTTGTGTCTACTCCGATGCTAATTGGAATCTTAAGGCCTTATATTATCATTCCGGATTATAACTTTAGCGAAAGGCAACTTAAAAATATTTTGCTTCATGAGATGGTTCATCTTCGACGTCATGATCTCGCTATAAAATGGCTGACTATGATCGTTACATCCATCCATTGGTTTAACCCTCTGATGTATTTTATTAAAAAGGAAATGAACTTGGCTTGCGAATTGGCTTGTGATGAAGTGGTAATTAAAGATCTTGATGCAGATGAAAAACAGGCTTATGGCGATACATTAATTTCTATTGCCGGAGAGAATAAATATCCGGCCGGGGCTCTGCAGGCGACGATGTGTGAAGAGAAAAAAAATTTAAGGGAAAGACTGGTGGCGATCATGAACTACAGAAAAAAGTCGAAATTCATTGTTTTGAATTCTTCCGCACTTTTCATTGCGATCATATTTGTCGCCACGGCACTTGGGGCAAGTGTCGGGACAGCCGAAGCGGATAATAAAGTGGATCATATCATTCAAACAGACGCATATCAACTATCTGTTCCCGAAGATTGGTCCACCGAAAGATTACCCGGTTTTTCCTTGTCTTTTAAAAAAGATGGAACCGAGATAGGCGGCTTGGATCCGATCGCATACTATCCTGATCAACCCATATCGCAATTGCGGCCCAACCATACGGAAGTCGTAGCATCGAAAAAACTTGAGGGATATTTTACGGAAGTAATACTGGAAAAATTAAAACAGACTCCTCCGGCCGCATCGGGCGATACAACCGTAACGGAAACCATTCACATTTACTTTATCATAAAGGATAAAAAGATGGCATACGATCTATATTTCAAAACTCCAGACATCGACGAAAAAACTGCTTTGGGTATTGCAAAAAGCTTCAAGTTAAAATCGGATTCGATAAAACCTTGAAATACAGTCTGGATATCTCAACACATATGGAGTGAGTTGATATGTACGAACAATAAAAATGAGAACCAGATCTTGTTGCCAAGTGTTTTTTTCTGCCCTTCGGCGGTGAAGAGACTTTTTAAAAGACTTGGCGTATTTATTCCACCTTCGACCAAGGGATCAACTGGGCCAATTTGCACCAACAGACAAATCGCCAAGTGAACGGGAGGAGCGGGATCCGATGCACAAGAAACGCAAGATGCACAAAATGTTTGTTTACGGCACCCTCCGGGCAGGAGAAAGCAATCATGGATTGCTGAAAGGTGCAGTCTGCCTATCCTTGTCGGCGCATGTTTCCGGGACGATGCTGGATACCGGCTTGGGCTATCCGGCGGTGACGGAAGGATCCGGCAAGGTGTGGGGAGAAATGTACGAGGTCGATGACGACACTCTTAAGCGTATCGATGAACTGGAAGACTATTACGGCCCCGGCGATCCGCGCAATCTGTATGAAAGGGTAAAGACTGCCGCTTTGACAGACCGGGGACAAGTGCAAACATGGATCTATGTATCAGATCGGTTCAAGTCCGGGTTTGTCATTCCTCATGGCGATTGGAAGTCATACCGAATGACCGGACGATAGGCGATGCAGTATAATAGGCTAAAAGAAATGAATATCTTCCTGAATACAAAGAAGTGCATATCTTCCTGAATACCAATTGATTAAGGAGACGAGCCCAAATGAAACGTGCAGGAATATTTCTGATTTTATCCGTCATTTTCACGACAGTGATAACGGCGGTGATGCCCCAAGGGACATTTGCCGCAACGAAAACCGTAACGGTCACCCTGCCCGGCTTTCCCGTGACCTTCAATGGCATTCAGGTGGACAATTCCGACAGGCAATATCCATTGATTGTGTATAAGGACATTACCTATTTCCCGATGACTTACCATGACAGCCGTTTTTTGGGCATTGAAACAAAATGGGATCAGGAGAAAGGACTATCCATCCATAAAACCGGAATTTCCGCCGCGTACCGGGATTACCGCGGAAAAGCCAAAAATCCCCGAAAGTTCACAGCCGCCATTCCGTCTTTTCCGGTTCAAGTAAACGGAAAATCCATCGATCAGGCAAAGGAACCGTATCCTTTTCTTATTTTCCGTGATGTGACGTATTTTCCGCTGACGTGGAAATTGGCTGTGGAAGAGTTGGGCTGGGACTATCATTTTGATGTCAAAACAGGGTTGGCCATAAGGTCCACAAATTCTGTCCCCCGCCAGGCCGTTCTTCCGGGGTACACGGATGGTCAAGTGATCATAGTGGACGGTCATTATTACTACCAGGGTGAGGATGGGGCCATTATGCAGGCTCCTGTCGATCAACCGCATCATGCGAAAAAAGTGTACCCGCTTCCTGTTTGGAGTTACGGAGACGGAACGGTTCGGACGCAAGCAAGTTTAATGAAGAAAGATGGCGAAGCATGGCTTGTTTACCACCAGGGCGGGGCGGTGATGGGAAGCAATCATTATGTGAAACTCAATCCGGATGGGACCGCAGAGGAAATTGTTTCCGGTTATCTAACGTTCAAAACGTTCGGCAACATGACCATTAAGGTCTCGCATGGCGTGCCTCCTTCTCCGGGCAACCTTTTTGTGCAATACGCCGGTCAACCCGAAAAACCGCTAGGAGATCCCGCTTACCTGTACGGCTGGAGATGGGAAAAAAGGGAGAATTCGCAAGGCGGGGGAGCCAGCGACGATTTGTATTTTGTCGATGGCCACATCTATCTGTTAGCGTTTCATATGGAGAAAGACACCGATGCCAGCAGAATCCACATGGTTGATCCGAGAACAAACGAAACGAAGAGGGTCAGCGATCTGACCGCGAAATCGTTTGTGATCGAAGGGGATGCCCTTTATTTTGCGAGCGGGGGCAAATTATACAAGCAATCCTTGCATGGCGGCAAGGAGGAATTGTTGCCTACGGTGGGCAGCGTAAGCGACGAATTTCCTATCCGGGTATTGCAGGGCAAAGTTTATTACGTAAACAGTCAGGACCATAAATTATATGAGTCGGGCCGCAATACGCCGTTGCACGACGGCGGCAGAGTAACGGGAATGACGCTTGAGGACAACTATTTGCTTTGCACCTTTGCGGAAGAAAGAAGCAACCCTTACAGACTGATCGTTTTTGATCAAAATGGCAAGGCGGTGTTCCGGTCATCCGACGTGGCCGCCTATCTGTCGGTCGGGGAAGGCAAGCTCGTTTATGTGGAAAATGAAAGCAAAAATGTGTATACCATCGATTTGGAAACAGTGACCAACCCTTTTGTCGAGAATGAAACGGAGCGGTTTCGGATGTGATGTACAGGAATCTTATTATCCATTACAATTTATGAAGAGATTATGAAACGCCAACGTTTTGAGATTAACGGGAGAGGCCGGAACGGAGGTCTGCGTCTTGGCAATGTCCACAGTTCTGATCGTCATAGCGGTCGCGGCACTGTTATTGGGAGGATTTGCGAAAGGTTTAAGCGGCATGGGGTTGCCTGTCATAGCCACTCCCATATTTGCCCTGCTGTTCGACCTGCAAACCGCCATCGCTGTCGTTATTTTATCCACATTGGCCACCGATGTCATTTTTCTGTGGAAAACACGGAAAAATTGGTCGTTGCTCAAACAGGCGGCCATATTGATTGGTTTTGGCATGTGCGGCACGGTTCTCGGTTCGTATTTGCTGGTGAACGTGAATCAATTGTTTCTGTCGGGCGTTTTGGGGATTGTGATTCTCGTCTATGTTGCCACTTCCTTATTTTCCCTTTTGCCGCCAATTAAGCGGGCGTCCTGGCTCGACGCGGCGGTCGGCCTGGTCGGGGGAACTTTTCAGGGTTCCTCCGGCGCCTGCGGACCGATCATCAGTATGTACATGCTGCAAATGAAGCTGAGCCGCAACGATTTTTTGTTTCTGATCAACTGTTTTTTCGTATTTATCGATCTGATTCAACTGATTGCCGTGTATCGTCTCGGGCTTTATGAGGGAAGCGTCAAGTTTTATGCGTTGGGAGCCATGGTACCGGCGCTTTCCGGACTGGCGCTGGCGCTTTTGCTGCATAAACGGATTTCGGATCAGGTTTTCCGCTACTCCGTGCTGGCGGTCATGACCATAAGCGCGGCCGTGCTGCTGGTGAAATCGTCGGAATTCTTTTTATAAATAAAGAAACGGTAAGGAGGTAATGAGATGCGAACGGAGCAGGAAATGTTTGAACTGATTCTTCAGGTGGCCGAACGGGACGAACGGGTCCGCGCTGTGTGCATGAACGGATCAAGAACGAATCCGAACGCTCCCAAAGACTTGTTTCAGGATTACGACATCGTTTATCTTGTCACCGAAATGGATTCCTTTATCGACAACCCTCAATGGATCGATGTATTCGGCGAACGGATCATCATGCAAACTCCCGAGGCCATGCCGTTGTTTCCCCACGAGCCGGGCAGGCGGTTTTCTTATCTGATCCTGCTGAAAGACGGAAACCGCATCGATCTGACCCTGGTCCCCCTCGACGAGAAAGATGCGTATTGCAAAGAAGATAAGCTCACGGTCATTTTATTGGATAAAGACGGTTTTCTGCCGGAACTTCCTCCCCCAAGCGACGAAAACTATTGGGTGAAACGCCCGTCTGCCGAATTTTTTGCCGATTGCTGCAACGAGTTTTGGTGGGTGTCCACTTATGTGGCAAAAGGGTTATGGAGACGGGAAATTCTTTATGCCCAGGAACATTTGAACCGCCATGTCAGGCCGATGCTGATCCAAATGTTGGAATGGCAGACAGGCATTCGGACCGATTATTCCGTGAGCATAGGAAAAAGCGGAAAATATTTGGAAAAGTATCTTCCGGAGGAAACCTGGCGGGAACTTCTGTCCACTTTTGCCGAAGGGAGCTGCGAACGGGTATGGCAGGCATTGTTTGCCGCGGTAAACCTGTTCCGCAAAACCGCGCAATATGTGGCAAACCGTCTGCAATTCAACTATCCCCATGAAGAGGACCGTCTGGTCACCGCCTATCTGACGCGTGTCAGAAACTTGCCCCCCGATGCGAAACAGATTGATTGACACGGTGTAAGAAGACCTATATAATGATAGGGTTACCGGTTTAGGAAATCGGTTTCCAATAATACTGATATCTCGGGTGATGATGGATGAAAGTCACAATTAACGACGTTGCGAAAAAAGCGGGAGTGTCGAAAACGACCGTATCCCGTATTTTGAACGGGAATTACAGCCACACCACGGAAGAAACCAAAAACAGAATCCTGCAAGTGATCAAGGAACTCGATTATCGTCCAAACTCGCTGGCCAAAGGGTTGAAGTCGTTGCGGACGAATGTCATCGGCATGGTGTTGTCCAATCTGAAGAACCCTTTCTGGACGTCGGTATTGGAAGGCGTCGAGGATGCGTGCCGCGAATCGTCGTACAATCTGATGATCTGCAATTCCGACGAAAATCCGGAAATCGAAGAGCAATACATCAGGGAATTGCAGATGCGGCAAGTGGACGGGATCGTGATCAATCCTACCGTCAAAAATATGGAACTGTATCAAAAACTGCAGGACGAAAAATACCCCCTTGTCGTCATTAACCGCAAAATTCCCGGAATTGCCGTCCATAACGTGGTCATGGACAATGTCAAAGGCGCTTCCATGGCGGTCCGGCACTTGTTGCGGAACGGCAGGAAAAAGATCGCGGCTTTTGTTTATCAAAATGAAAACATCAGCACATGGGGGGAACGGATCGAAGGATACCGGCTCGCCATGCTGGAAGCGGGATTCCCGGAATCCGCGCTCCGTATTTGCGAAATCGAGCAAAAACCGGGCAAAACGAAAGAAACGGCCATGCAATATTTGCGGGAACATCCGGACATCGACGCGATTTTTTCCACCAACAACATGATGACGCTGGAAGTCATCAAGGGAATCAAGGAGCTGAACTTGCGGATTCCCCATGATATCGCTCTCGTCGGGTATGACGAGACCGTCTGGTCCGAACATATGGATCCTCCCCTGACGACGGTTATGCAGCCCGGATACGAGATGGGACGGCTCGCCGCGAAAATGTTGATCAAGAAAGTGAATTCCAAGCGCCGTTCCAAGCCGGAAACCGTCGTACTGGAGCCGCGGTTGATCGTCCGGACGTCTTGCGGGTCCGGGATCAGACCGTTGGACGGCTGAACGGCGGCTTTATATCGGACATAATTGAAAGACAGGGTGTAGTTGAACTATTTCCCTGTCTCTTTTCCTCTGCCGACCTGCGAAAATCCCTTCCGCTTTCTTTCTTTTTTCTCCCGATCCCCGCCGTTTCTCCCACGCCGTCTTCCCCAAAAAATTCCTTGACAAAAAATAGGAGGGAATGTATATTAGTGGTAGTTTATCGGTTTCCTAAAACGATTTCCAAAATCGTTTTCACGGGGGTGGGGCGAGAAATCATCGGACGGCATTATTGTTCAGCGTAGAGTTTGGGATTGGACGAAGAAAGATTGCAGTTCAAAAACGGCAATAGGAGGACTGAATCCAATGGAAAAAATGTCCAAGGATGAAAGACAGGAAATTCTGGAGTTGTATAAAGATTTGCGGGTAACCGATGTCCGCGACGGTTTGGACTGGAACATGATGCACCATTACGGATCGGTGCATTACAGCATCCGTCCTTTGTTCCGCACCCGGGTCATAGGGATTGCCAGAACGTCAAGGTACGTTCCTTATGAGGAATCGGTTCCGCCTATGTCTCCGGAAGAATACACCGAATGGGTCGCCTGGTACTATGCCAACGTGACCAAAAACCCCGGCTTTGACGAGATTGAAGAAGGCGATTTCATTTGCATCGATCAAAGCGAAGTCAGCGTGGGAATTTTGGGTTCAAACAATTCTTTGGCCTATTATGCCAGGGGAGCACGTGCGTTTCTGACGAACGGGGGCGTGCGGGATACGGATGAACTCATTTTGCAGAAAATTCCCGTGTGGTCCCAATTTATCTCGCAGGGCATGAATCAGGGCAGAATCCGTTTCGACAGCAAAGATGTTCCTGTCAGCATTGGCGGGGTCGTCATTTATCCGGGCGACGTGGTCGTTGCCGATGGGGACGGCGTGGTGGTCGTGCCGAGAAAGATGGCTTTGCAGGTCGCCAAATATGCCCATCAGGAACTGAAAAAAGATAAAGCGGGACGCAGGAAGTTATATGAAGCATTAGGATGGGAACCGGATCATACGGTGCTTTGAATCCGTTTGCAACGATTTCTTTTACGATTTGCAATGATTTGCTTTTGACAGTTCATTTTTTGGCTCTACACCAAACATAGTGCTTGACAAAATGTAGAGCGAAAAATTGAAATGCATCTGTCCATTCCCCTAAAATGGTTGTGCCACCAATCCAACTTGAGGAATGACAGATGCACAACCAGTATACC
>Ga0207865_100803_pt1 | contig 29326 bp, 30 predicted proteins | sample HigsolmetaAR204D_FD_184836 | JGI IMG/M metagenome (GOLD analysis project Ga0207865, IMG submission 184836) | Ionic liquid and high solid enriched microbial communities from the Joint BioEnergy Institute, USA - AR20-4-D (SPAdes) (version 2) ...
TGTGGCCAGCAGCCGCAGCAGCGTCGACTTGCCCGCCCCGTTGCGGCCGACCAGCAGCGTCATGCCGACAGGCAGATCGAGCGACTCGACGCTCAGTTGGAAGCGGCCGCTGCCGACGATCGTATGGCGAAGCGATATCATCCGACCTGCCTCCTGCCGCGGGGAGCGCCGGCGTCCCAGCCCCAGGCGCCGCGCAGGCCGGCCCGGTACGAGACGAAGAGCAGCACCAGGCCGATGGCCATGAGCGCCAGCTGAATCGTGCCCATAAGCCAGGGGAAGGCGAACAGCTTGCGCCCGAGCAGCTGCCCCATTCCTTGCATGACCGCCCACACGATGACGGAAGCGATCAGGCCGGTGCGAATGCCGCGCCGAAACGTAAGGGACGCGAGAATCCCGCTGATGAACAGCACGCCGCTCAGCCAATTGAGCAGGAAGGCGCCGGCGGGAAACGTCAGGCCCGTCAGCTTCAGAAATAAAGTGCCGGCCAAACCGAAGGCGACGATCATGCCGGTCACCACCAGCAGACGGCTGAGCAGCAGCAGCGCCGGCGGGAACGGAGTGACGCTCTCGACCATGCGCATCTCGGGATTCCAGGTGCGGAACGTGTACACGACGGCGGCCAGCAGGAATATCGGCAACACCAGCGAGAAGGCGTCGGTGAAGCCGTAAGCCGGATGGACGCTGCCGCTGCTGAGCAGCGTCATCATGCCTACCGCCAGGGCGCTGATCAGCCAGAACGGCTTGCCGTAGATGCGCGCCTGCTGGACGCATTGGCCGATCAGGGACGCCTTCCGCAGCGGCAGCGAGCGCAGCTCCGCAAGCGTTTTGTCCTGCTCCCCGAGCTGCATGAATTCGGATTGCAGATTCAGAATGAGCCGCTGCGTGTCCTCCATGGTCGGGGTTCGCGTCACGTATTTCGACAGCTTCCCGCGCAGCTCCGTCTCCAGCTCCTCCAGCTCGGCATCGCTCACGTAGGGAACCGTATTATCTTTTTGTTGCATGTGCGGCATCTCCTTTGCCTGAAGGTTCGTCGGAAGAGGCGTCGTACCGGCGCTTAAGCTTTTTCAGCGATTGATACAGGCTCGACTTCACGGCAGACAGCGACATATCCATCACTTCCGCAATGTCCTGCAGCTTCAGATCCTGGAAAAAACGCAGGATCACGATCGCGCGCTGCGCCTCTGACAAGCTGTCCAAAGCCTGCAGCAGCTCCTTGCGCGTCTCCTGTCGCTCGTAGATGTCCACCACGGAGGACAGCGGGTCCGCCCGGTCGGGCAGCGTACCTGAGATCAGCACGTTCGAGCGGCTCTCCGCGCTTCGCCAGTAATCGAAGCAAAGATTTTTGGCGACGCGGTAGATCCACGGCTTCAGCTTCTCGGGAACCGGCCCGCGCCTTAGCTGGCGAATCAGGCGCACGAACGTCTCCTGCACGAAGTCCTCCGCCTTCTGCGGGTTGCGCAGCATGCGGTCCAGGTAGCTCAGCAGCGGCCCGTGATAGCGGTGCACGAACATCTCGAACGCCACCTGGTCGCCTTCGGCCATCCGTTCGGCCAACTGCTCGTCTGTGACCATCTTACCCCTCCTTTGCCTCCTCCCATACCCGGTACCAGTCTTGAGCCGAGATGATCGGGTAGATCTCCCGCTCCAACGAGTCCCGCACGCCCAATCCTTCCCGGTAAAAAGCGTTCAAGGCCCTTTTTAGCCGCTCATGCCGGCCTTCGGCGATCTGCCGCTCCACAAAAGCGGCGATCGAATCCTCGCCGCTGCCGCCTGACCCGGGCGTGAATCGCGGCACGAGCGCTCCCCGTTCGCGCGCATCCCCCTGCTCGGCCTCGTACAGCCGGAAGAAGGCGTTTCTGATTTCAAACACGTACGATGGCGGCTCTCCCTGCCGATTCTCGAGGCTGCGGCCCATCTTCCTGTCGCCGAACAGGGAGGCCGAGACGACCTCGGCGAGCTGAAATGCGTCCAGATTATGATGCCTCGATTCGCCGATGATATAGCTGCGGCCGATGAGCAGCTGCTCATGCCCGGCCGTCTCCGACACGTCGCGCAGCGGAAAATAGAAAATGCGGCGGATTCCCGGGAGGGGCGGCTCGATCCATTCGTCGAAATAACGAGTCGCTTCGGCGTAAGCCCGCAAAAACCTCTCGGCTTCCCCCTGATTCGAAGGCGCCGTGACAATGGCCGCATCCGTCTCCGGTACGCGCACCTCGATCAAGCGGCCCGCCACCAGGTAAGCGCCCGCAGCCTGCCCATGGAACGAGCGGATCGGCGCGGAGGCGGCCGTCTCGCCGGCAGGCTCCAGCGTAGAGTACATTTTGCCGGGAAACCCGCTCAGCCGTACGGTGAACCAAGGCTCGCTTGCGGCCGTTTCCAACGCTCCGGCGGCGGCATACCGGTCGCCGTAGGCTTCCGGCGGGCCGGGCAACGGGTACCAGGCTGCCGCGGGCGGAAGATAGACGAACTTCCCGGCAGCGAAAGCGGTGGCCGTCTCCCTCGTCCGCTCGACCTGCGCCCAGTCGAATATTCTTCCTTCGTACGCCACCGTCAGCATGAAGCCCTCTTGCCGGCGAACCGTCCCGGACAGCAGCACCGTCAGGCGCTCCCCTTCCCTGGTCCAGAGCGCTTCCTCCCCGTCCACTTGCAGGCTGCGGACGGACAACCCGCGGTTCAAGGTGAAGTGCAGCTTCGCTTGTCCGCCCGCCGCCTCTGCCGGCAGCTTCATCGTCGCTCTTGCCAGGAGGCGGTCGTCCGCCTCGCGGCTCAGCTCGATGTCATACTCGGCGACGGCGAACCTGGCCGCGGAAGCCGCGCCCTGCGGCAGCGGCTGGGCGGGCTGCCCGGCCTCCCGCCGCTCCGCGCCGGCCATCCGCTCCTGCCACAGCATGGCGTACGGAGCGAACAGCGCGGCGCTGACCAGCACTCCGGCAGCCGCGGCGGCGGCCCAGCGTCCGGCCGATGCGCTCGGCCGCTTTCGCGACAGCAGCCAGACGCACAGGATCAGCAGCAGCGCGGCGAAGGAGATGACGAACCGGCGGGACAGCCGCAGCTCCCGCTCCGCCAGAAACGGTCCCCAGACCGGATTGTCCAGCGGCGAATCGAGCATAAATTGGTTCAAATGAAAAGTTTTCAGCACGTAGTAGCCCGAGGCGGTGATAACGAACTGATCCAGAAAAAACGTGCCGAACATCCAGGCGCAAAATCCGATCAAATAGCTGATGCGGCTCGGAATCCCTACGGCCAGCGCCATGCCGAGCGCCAAGGTCACCGTATAAGATGAGGCGTATTGCGCGGCGAAAAAAGCCGTTTCTTCCGCCGCGGCGCTCCACGGCATCCCGCGCTGCAGCGCCAGCGCCGCATAGACCGCCGCCATCGCCGCGGTGAAGGTGTTCATATAGATCCAGGCGGTCGCATACTTCGCCGTGACGGGAATCGCCGCCGAGACCGGCAGGCTGGCCGTCCACTCGAAGCCGGGCCGATGCGTATCGCGGCGCACCAGCACAATGCCGAGCAGCATCGCCAGACCGAGGCTGAGCGTATGCTGCACGGTATGAAATCCGTAAGCGTACACATACAAATCCTGGGATTCATCGCCCGGCAGCCCCGTGAGCGCGCTGGCGAACCACAGCCCGTAGAGCGGCGGCAGCGCCCACAGCAAGGGAAATCCGAACAGCAGGCGGGATTCCAGCCGAAACTGCATCCGCCACTTAATCATGCCGCTCACCGCACATGACGGCAAGATACCCTTCCTCCAAGGAGGGTTCTGCCAGCCGCGCTCCTTCCCCCGGACAGCTCTCCGACAGCAGCCGGCATAAGACGGTTCCCCGCTCCGTGCGCTCGGAGCTTACGATGTGCCGGGAGTCCAGGCTGGCGAGCTGCCGCTCCGCAACCTCCCACTCCCAGACGCGCCCCTTCGCCGCCTCCGCCACTTGGCGCAGCGAGCCGGCCATGGCGATGCGGCCATTCTTGATGACCGCCGCCGACTGGCAGCAGCTTTCGATATCGGCGACGATCTGCGTCGACATCACGACGATGCGCCCGGCGCTGGAGCGGGCCAGCCAATGGCTGAAGCGGACCCGCTCCTCCGGGTCCAGCCCAGCCGTCGGCTCGTCGAGCACGACGAGCCGCGGATCGCCGAGCATAGCCTGCGCCAGGCCGAGCCGCCGCTTCATGCCGCTGGAGAACGACTGCACCTTGTTATCCGCCCGCTCGGCCAGCCGAACCTCCTCGAGCAGCCTGCGTGCCTCTTCCTTGAGCGGGCGGCCGCGGAGCCCTTTCATCGCCCCGATATGCTCCAGCAATTCGGCGGCCGTGAGCTGCCCGTACAGCTGGTACGCCTGCGGCAAATAGCCGATCCGCCTGCGAACCGCTTCCGGGCGCCGGAACGAGACGCCGTCCAGCTCCAGCTCGCCCGCCGTCGGGCGCAGCAGCGCGGCCAAGATGCGCATCAGCGTCGTTTTGCCGGCTCCGCTTGGGCCCAGCAGGCCGAATATGCCGCTGCCAACCGACAAATTGACGCTGCCGAGCGCCCAGCCGGTGCTTTTATAATACAAACTCACGTCCCGAATCGATAGCATAGTTCGGTTCCTTCCTTTGCCGTCTTGCAGCTTCGCCTGCATTTCTATGAATGAAGACGCAGCGGGGCAGCAAAAAGTCGGTGCGGGGACCGAAAAAAAGTTTGCAATTATTCCCTTTGGGCCCTGGACTTCTTCCCCTCGGTCCTGGCTTTGTCCGGGAACAGGCTTTGGGTAAAACGAATCCATTCCCGCGCGGCGATGGACAAATAGCTGTTTTTTCGCCAAATCATCGCCAGATGCCACGGTATGACCGGATCGACCAGACGCAGCGGCCGCGCCCGGGCAAGGTCGAGCGAGCGGCAGATCGTCTCGGGGAGCAGGGCAAGGCCAAGGCCGGCCGCCGCCATTTCGCGGATAAAATCCCATTGCGAGCTTTGATACAGCACCTCGGGCTGAAAGCCGGCCCGGTTGCACTTCTCGATCAAAATGCCGTGCAGGGCAAAATCCTCGCGAAACAAAATAAACGGCTCCGCCGCCAGCTCCTTCAGCGCTACCTGCCGCCGCGCGGCCAGCGGATGATTGACCGGCACGATGACTCTCAGCTCCTCCTGCACGATCGAGTACGTCTCGAACACGTCCTCATTCGTCGGCAGCAGCACGACGGCCATATCGAGCTCCCCTTCGGCCACGGCTTTCTCCAGCTTTTTCGAGCCTTCTTCCACCAGGTGGATGGCCAGGCCCGGATAGCGCTCGCGAAACCGGCTCATCACGCCGGGAAAAAAGCTGGAGCCGACCATGGGAGGCAGCCCGATGCGGATCGTTCCTTTGTTCAGATTCGTCAGATCGCTCAGCTCGGTCGTCAAATTGTGGAACGAATGAAGGATGTTCTGCCCCTGGTTCCAGATGACCTTACCAGCCTCGGTCAATTCCACGCGTTTGCCGATGCGCGCGAACAGCTCGACGCCGAGCTCCTCCTCGAGATTTTTGATCGCTTTGCTGAGGGTCGGCTGAGTAATGTGCAGAGCTTCGGCCGCCTTGGTGAAACTGCGGTGGCGGGCCAACTCCAACACGTATTGCAAATGCCGAATTTCCATCGTTAACGTCTCTCTTTCTATGAGTTACTTTTCCCTACGCTGCTCCTTCCCGTGCTACTCCTTCCTGCGCCGCTCCTTCCCGTGCTGTTCCTTCCTGAGCTATTCCTTCCTATGCTTCCACTGAAAGCTTCCGAATTTCTAATGCAAGTGACCAACGCTATTTTGCTGTATCGTGCCTTTTTCAAAATGTAACGAAACGGAGTAACGCTATTTGGCCAGAAACGCTGAATCTGGCAGCCAAACATGCCAAATAAGACCGCTCACTAGCGTTACAATTTCAAATCGATGGTATTTTGTACAACAACAACAGGGCAAGCAACCTATTGACGGCCCAATGTTGTAAAATGTGCAGCATTTCCGGAGATGTTCCCGGATTGGATAGCCGAACGCGCCCAAATTGTTGCACAAAATGCAACATTACCCTTTTCTAGTGCAAAGAGGGCGAAAATACTGTATTTTTTGCAGGATTTGTCGCCTCATGTGCCCTGGGAGGCGATCTTGAAAATTTGGCGGTATACACTGGCAAAATTTCAACACCGAAGCCAACGACCGATGGCGCAAGAAAGCTCTCGTCTTGGCCATCTATAGACAAAAGGCATGTAAATCATTCGATATATTCATTGTACCAATGAAAAAAGTTCGTGTACACTTTTTTATCAAGAGGTGTCATCAACGATGGTTAACTTGATTAAAAGCTTAGGGCAAGTGCTGTTTTTTATTCTCGTATCGCTACTGATGAATCGTCTCGCGGATTGGCTGCATTGGAAAATACCGGGGAGCATTCTGGGGATCGGGCTCGTGTTCGCGCTGCTGCAGCTGAAAATTTTGAAGCTCGAATGGATCGATCTCGGGGCCAAGTGGCTGCTTGCCGAGATGCTGCTGTTCTTCATTCCGCCCGCGGCAGGCATGATTCAATATAAGGAACTGCTGCTCGATAGCGGGCTGCGCATTTTGCTCGTGATCGTATGCAGCACTGTCGTCGTCATGGCGTGCTCGGGGCTGCTGACGGAACGATTGGCAAGGGTTAGAAAGGGGGAGCGGTCCTGATGCTGGCTATCGCCTGTCTGCTTATGACCATCGCCATTTATTGGGCTATCAAGCGGCTGTACCGCCTCCGCCCGGTCATCATCCTGTCGCCGCTGCTGGTCACGCCGGTCGCCGTGATCGCCATCCTGCTGTGGAGCGGCATTCCTTACGAAACCTATAATGCCGGAACCCGCTGGCTCAGCGACATGATCGGGCCGGCGACCGTAGCGCTGGCGGTGCCTTTATACAAGAATGCCCATCTTCTGAAAAAGCATGCGCTCTCCATCGGCGTCAGCGTCTTGGCCGGATCGACGGCCGCCGTCGTCTCGTCGGTGTGGCTCGCCCGGGAACTGGGGCTGAGCGCGGAGATCGTCGACAGCCTCGCTCCCCGCTCCGCCACCACCCCGATTGCGCTCGCCATCGCGGGCATGAGCGGGGGATTGCCGGCGATGACGGCCTTGTTCGTGCTGATGACCGGACTGCTCGGCATGATGATCGGCCCGGCGGTGATCCGCCTGCTTAAGATTCGCGGCGACATCGCCCGCGGCGTGCTGTTCGGCACGAGCGCGCATACGGCGGGGACGTCCAAAGCGTTCGAGTTCGGAGCCGCGGCCGGATCGATCTCGAGCATCGCGATGATCCTGACCGCCTTCTTCACGCTGGTGACGGCTCCGTGGATTTTGGACTTGTTCGGATAAGATCGGGCCGCCGCACCGGGGCGGAGGCATTTCAGGCGCAGTCGAGACGAGCTCGCCCTTTTTCGTCGCGCCCCCTTTCACCGCTTGCGCCCGTGCGCCCGGCAACCTTTGCGCAGAGTCCGGCTAAGCCGGTGCCGGTGCCCGTCCGCCCTTCCGGCTGCATGAGGAAGCCCCTTAGCATATCCGATCACCTCCGTACAAAAGGGCCGTCCCCCCGCCCTCATAAGGATGTCAATCGTCCGCGAATCAAACACGTCATCCGTTACGTCATCCCCCCTCATGAGGATGCCCCCTAACGCCCCTATCCTTTAGCACTCCGTTACCACTCCGTCACCGAGCCGTCGGCGTTGCGCCACACCGGGTTGCGCCAGCGGTGGCCGGCGGCGGCCATCTCGCGCACCTTGGCCTCGTTGATCTCGATGCCCAGCCCCGGAGCGGTCAGGCGGCGTACAAAGCCGTCCTCATAATGGAACACCGCCGGGTCCTGCAAATAATCGAGCAGGTCGGAGCCTTGATTGTAATGAATGCCCAGGCTCTGCTCCTGTATGAAGGCGTTCGGCGTGCAAAAATCGAGCTGCAGCGAAGCGGCCAGCGCGATCGGCCCGAGCGGGCAGTGCGGCGCGACGGCGACGTCGAACGCCTCCGCCATGGCGGCGATTTTGCGCACCTCCCAAATGCCTCCCGCATGGCTGAGGTCCGGCTGGATAATGTCGACGCCGCCCTGCGCCAGCAGCCCTTTGAAATCCCAGCGCGTATACATCCGCTCGCCGGTGGCGATCGGCACGCTGGAGCCTTTGGCGATCTCGAGTATCGCCTCGTTGTTCTCCGGCAGCACCGGCTCCTCGATGAACATCGGGCGCAGCGGCTCCATCTCCTTGATCAGCGCCTTCGCCATCGTCTTGTGGACACGGCCGTGCAGATCGACGCCGATGCCCTTGTCCCAGCCGATTGCCTCGCGCACGGCGGAGAGCCGCTCCACCGCTTCCATTACCTTCTGCGGCGTATCGATCCATTCCATCTCGGCGGTGCCGTTCATCTTGACTGCGGTGTAGCCTTCGGCCATCTTCGCCTTGGCTTCCTCGGCCACCTCGGACGGCTTGTCGCCGCCAATCCAGGCGTACACGCGCATCTTGTCGCGCACCGGGCCGCCGAGCAGCTCGTACACGGGAACGCCGAGCCGTTTCCCCTTAATGTCCCACAGCGCCTGCTCGATCCCGGAGATCGCGCTGGTCAGCACCGGGCCCCCGCGGTAGAAGCCGCCGCGGTACAGCACCTGCCACAAGTCTTCGATATGCCCCGCTTCCTTGCCGATGAGAAAATCGCTCATCTCCTCGACCGCAGCCGCCACCGTATCGGCCTTGCCCTCCACGATCGGCTCCCCCCAGCCGGCTATGCCGTCGTCCGTCGTCACCTTCAGAAACAGCCAGCGCGGCGGCACCTTAAAGCACTCCATCGAACGTATTTTCGCCATGTTGTCCTCTCCCCTGTTTACGTCGTTTGCTTGCCGTTTCCATGTTCGCTGTCCGCGAATTCCCGCTCGAACGCGGCCTTCATATCCTCCAAATGGCTGCGCATCAGCGTCCGCGCCTGCGTCGGATTGCGCTCTGCGATCGCCCGGGCGATCAGATGGTGGTACGCCGAAGCCTTCTCGTCCATTCCCGGCCATTTCATGGAGCGCCTGCGGCTGTCTGTCAGCAGATCGCCAATGAGCGCCAGCATTTGCTGCATGATTTCGTTGTGCGACGCCTTGGCGATCAGCTCATGGAACAGCACGTCCTCCTTGAAAAAATCTTGCCGGCGCTCCACCTTCCGCTTCATCGCCTCCGCCGTCCCGACAATCGCCTCGACCTCCTCCGGCGTCGCCTTCTCGGCGGCCAGCGAGGCCAGCTCCGGCTCGATGATGAGCCTCGCCTCGGTCAGCTGCAGCATGGTGGCCTGCTCAAGGAAAGCGAGCCGGTCCTGCGGCTGTTCGCTCAGATCGTCCTCCACATACGTGCCTCGGCCCTGCTCGATGCGCAAAATTTTTTGCTTGCCGAGCACCCTGACCGCCTCGCGCACCGAGGAAACGCCGACGCCCAGCTCTTCCGCCAACTGCTCCAGCGGCGGAAGACGGTCGCCGGAGCGCCAGACGCCTGTTTGAATTTTCCGCTTGATTTCCTCGTAAACGGTTTCATAAGTCAGCTTTTTGCTCATGGTGAGTTGCGACAAATTCCTCCTTGCAGGCGGCGTTCATCCTCCAAATGCCAGAATATTGAAGATGAATTCGCTACATAATCATCTGATGATATTTTTAATTTATCATATTCATCATATGTTTTGAATAGTCAAATTCATTTTTTGGAACAATTTCTAGGCAGCAAAAAACCGGAGGAGGCTTTTTCCTCAACTCCGGTTATCGTACGGGCTTATGCTGCTGTCCGACTTATGTACGCCCCGTCCGGGCTCACGGCCGAAATCCGGCTCCATTCATGGCGTCATTGTGATATGTTCCTCGAACGACGGGTCCAGCGGCACGATCATAATATGCGTTTGCCCCGGGGCCAGCTTCGCCTCTTTCCCATCCGTCTCAAACCGGAACTTGGCGCCGCTGTTCTCCCGCTGCCACTGCCCCTGAACAGCCTTGCCGTCCTGCAAAATCCAGGCTGGGCCGCTGCCGGTCAGCTTCACGTCGCGCCGCCCTTCGCTGTCCAGAACGCGATGCCGGGCGCCCATAATAATGACGTTGGCGGCAGTAAGCTGCTCGTCGTTGTCCATGTCCTGATGCGGCTTGTCATTGACCAGGCGGCCATATACGCCCTTCTCTTCATCCCACTCGTAAGATACTTTGTAGCTTTGCAGCAGGAACGTAATGTCCGCGCGGGATACCGGCGTCGACGGCTGCGCCGCCGCGCTGACCGCTTCCCCCCGGGCCGTCCGCGCGAACGAAAACACGGGCGTCTCGGTTACCGGCGCCTTCGTATCGTAGCCGCGGTTTTCGGCGCCGGTCCGCAGCTTGTCCAGATTGGTGTACAGGTTGTGCGGCGCCTTGCGGAAGCTTTCCCGCCAATAAGAGCTACTTGCCATCGTAATCTCGTCCAGCGCCTCGATTTTTTCCTTGCGGATCTTTTCATAACCGTCCGGGCTGCCGCCCGCATGCGCCTGAATCGCGCCGAAGCTTTTGCCGATCTCGATAAAATAAGGCCGAATACTGCGCACCGGACCGATCGGGTCGTCAAAATCGCGGCTTTGGAACAAGGCGACGAGGCGGGTCACTTCCCCCTCCGCCAGCACCTCGAACAGGATATCCGCCTGGGTCAAGCCGCTCTGCGGCCTTGCTGCAGGATGATTGTTGATCATGACCATGATGGGGCGGTACTCTACCTTTTCCTGCAAGCCTTCGCCGGTCAACGGCGCAAAATAACGAGGCTCCGGAGGCTTAGGGGGCTCCGGATCAGGCTGCACGACGGGCGGGACCGGCTCCGCGGGCGGCGACGCAGCCGGCTTGGCCCCGCAGCCAGCCAGCGCCAACGCCAGGCAGCCGGCCAGCGCCGCGGGAAGTCCCCTTCGGCGCAGCCAACTCCTTATCTTCTGCCAGCGCGTTTGTTTCATGAACGAAATCACCTCTTCTTGTGCGACTATCTTGAAAATTCGACGAAGCTTATCGGCAAACTTTCAACACCGAAGGCGACGACCGATGACGAGGGGGGCACTCGTCATAAGTGTCTATTAATCTATATTTTGCCCTGCGCAAAATAGAATCATCAGGCCGAAAAAAGCTTCGGCCCCCGCCGCTGCCGGCTCACAGCAGGCTGTATCCAACAGGCCGCAAAACCGGCTAGCGCCCTTCTCACTATGCATCCGAACAGCCGGAAATCGCTTCGCGGCCTAGATGGCCCAGTTGTCATTTTCTCACATCTTTTGTCAAAATGGAATGGCAACTCTGCAAACAATGCCATAAACTGGCAGTGCGCTGCGGATTTTGTTACATTTTCCATTTCGCAGACGATGCCTTCATAGTAATGGCCTGTGGCCTCGACGCCTGGGAATAAGCGTACAGCCTCCGTGGCAGCAACAGCTTGCTCGATTTTGCGGCAAAAAAATTTCATATCCTAATCGCTCACCGAAAAAAAGTTTTTTTCAATGATGGAATCGAAATAATTGCATATCAAGGCTTTTTGGCGGAGCTTGGCCGCATCGATTGCTACGATGATGACTTGCTCCAGGTTAACGCCCCGAAGCTGTTGACTGAACTGTGTTCCCTCATAGCCTTGAATGGGTAAGGATTTTCCCATGTGACTTCAGCCTCCTGTGGTGAGTAGGTATAGATTGAAGCTTCTCTGTCAGGTGCTTCTGTCTTCGCTCCTTTTTCCAAGAAGATTATATTACACGCCAGAAGGTCGCACTTCGCTAAAGGCTTAAAGCGAAGTGCGACCTTCTGTACCAAGAAAAACTACCGCTCCAAGTCGCACTGAAGCCAGCATGGGGTTGTTCACAAAACGAATGCTCACCGTTTTAGGGACAAGGTCGAACCACCAAAAAGAGCCACGTATTTCTGTCCAATCGCAGTATTACTCAGTATGGAGGTGAGAGCGCCGCGCTAAACCCCACTTTCATGTCGGGGATGCGGAGGAAAGCCATGATTGTTTTGGGTACTTGCCTGGTTTTTCAACGGGTACAAGTGCTCAAAACCAGCTGTTTATTCTAAAACTAGTTCTTTTTAAGAATGATCCAAATCAATGAACAGCCACTATAAACCATAGTCAGAAATCCTATTGTGCCGATAATTTCTTTAAGTGAATCACCCAATTGATCTGAACGAAAAACAGCATATGCGAGATCACTAACTAACAATAATTTGGGGACAGGCATAATCATAAATAAGTAGCCTGTAATCAACAAAATAAACAGGCTCCATTTCCTCTCCACACTTAAACCTCCTAAAATAGTTAATATATAGTAAAATTTATGTTGGAAATTCTCAGAAAAATATAATCATATTGTATGCAATGTATACATAAAAGTGGATCATATACCATGAAATTGAAAAAGTTTAAAGCTATTTTATCACTAAGTTTAACTGTAAGTCTATGTTCTACCCGTAACTTCAAGTTTTGCTGTATTTATGTGAGAGAACAAGACGGAGATCCACTTATAATACTTCCTATTCCGTTCTCAATGGACATACATGGAATGAAGTTTCAACCTCGCTCACAGGTTCGACAATCGGATATCACCCCCCGGTGGCTTTACAGTTGGGGCATCCTGGACCAATAATGTTCCACAATCCTGGTCAGTTGCTGATCAAGATTACGTAACTTTCCAGTAAATAATGGGGCTGTCCCAAAAGTAGATTTACTTGCTTGATGGATAATTCAGCGGATCAAAAATCATGCGAAACAAAGAAATGGCGGTATCAGGAAGTTCACTCCTCCACCGCCATTTCTAAGCTCTTATGCCGCCTTTTTCTGCCGCGCCAATCTTCAGCCGTTTGGCCACTTACTCATCCAACGCCGCTCAATCCAGCCAACTGCGGACTTGCTGCGCAAATTGCGAGAGCAGCTCCGCCGATTCATACTTGCCGCTGAAGTCTTCGACACCGATATAGCCGTCGTAGCCGACCGATTTCAGATCGTCGATCACCTGCTTCCAGTTCACAATGCCCTCGGCAATCGGTTCCCAATACGATACCCAGCCTTGGGAGCCGTCCTCGCGCAGTTCGCCTTTTCGCCACCCGGTGTTCTTGATATGCACATGAGCCAGGTAAGGACCGAGCAGCTCCAGCCCCATCCGGAAGTTTTCGTAGCCTTCGTGAATCATATTGCCCGGATCGAACAGCACGCCGATATGCTCCGGGTTATAGCGGCTGACCAGCCGGTGAGCCAGCCCGGCGCTGGGGGTAATCGTGTGATGGTGGGTTTCCACGAGGCAGCGGATGCCGTACCGCTTGGCCAGCGGCTCCACCGCATCCAAATACCGGACCGCAACGTCGAACAGGTCGTTGTAGTTTTGCGTCCGGTTATAGCCCGGCACTCCGACGCGGATCATGGAAGCGCTTAGCTTTTGGGCCACCTGCAGCACCCGCTCGGTGCCTTCGATATCCCCGGCCGTCAAATAAGGCGTTACGGACAAACTGACAAGCTCGTGATCCTTGGCGGCGCGGTCGAAGCGGGCGATCTCCTCGTCGCTCGCTTGCGGATCGATGGAGCAGCGATTGTTGCGCCAGAAGGACGGCTTCTCTCCCTTCACTTCCTCGGGGACCTCCTTGAAGCGCCATTCGATGCCGTCCAACCCGGCGGCTTGCGCGGCGGCGGCCATCTGTTCCGGGGTCAGGTCGGGCGTCACGACGGTAAAAACGGATAATTTCATGCCGATTCCTCCAGTCCGTAATTTGCTCTACAGACCGATTATAACAGCCCCTTCCAGCCATAGCCAGAAAAATGTTCACGTGAACATAAAACGCTTACAAATAAGCGCAAAAAATTACCCGAACAGCCAACCGCTCAGGCTCAGTGTCCCCCACAAATATTGACGGTGCAGCAATTTGGCCAGGCGTCTGCCACCGTCTGCGCTCCCCATGGCGATCAGCAGCGGGGCGAGCTGCTCCGGATGAGGCACCGCTTCACGGGCGAAGGGAGCCAGCGTCTCATACCGAAACAGGTGCTCCGTGTTCCATGTCTCCAGATGCCGGGCCAGCCAGCGGTCGAAGTCCAGCGCCCAACTTCGGACATGAAGGCTTTTCCAATCCAGCTTCTCCATATTGCACACCGATCCGCCGCTGCCGACGATCAGCACGCGCTCGCGCCTCAGCCTGCCGAGCGACCGGCCGATGCGGTAATGCTCCTCGGCAACGAGCGCCGGGTTCACGGACATGGCGACGTCCGGTATATCCGCGTCGGGATACATCAGCATCAGCGGCCCCCAAGCCCCGTGATCGAGGCCGCGGCTTCCGTCGAGCTCGCTGGCGATTCCGTCCGCGGCCAGCAGGCTGCGGATGCGCCTGGCGAGAGACGAGTCTCCCGAGGCCGGATATTGCAGCCGGTACAAATGGGCGGGGAACCCGAAGAAATCGTGCAGCGTCTCATACGTATCCGCGCAGCCGATGCGCTGCACCGGCGAAGACCAATAAGCGCTGAACACGACCACCGCTTCAGGTCTGGGCAGGATGCCGCCGAGCTTTCGGAGCCACGCGGCGTAATCGTGCTGCTCGGTCGCGAGCGTCGGCGCTCCGTGCGCCAGGAACAATGCGGGCAGTGCGGATGCGGTCACCGGGTTCCCCCCTCGGAATATCGATGCTTACAGATGCGGTTCAACTAGCGCGCTCAATTCCTGAGACGGTCTGAAGCCGACCTGCGTGCCGACTTCTTCGCCGTTCTTGAACAGCTTCAGCGTAGGAATGCTCATGACGCCGTAGCGGGCAGCCGATTCGGGATTGTCGTCCACGTTCACCTTGGCGATCGTCAGCTTGTCGCCGTATTTGACGCTCAGCTCCTCGAGCACGGGAGCGATCATTTTGCAAGGACCGCACCACGGAGCCCAGAAATCGACCAGAACGACACCTTCTTTAACCGTTTGCTCGAAATTCGCGTCGCTGACATTGATGATTGCCATCGCCATCATCCTTTCTATTATACGTTTGTTTGATGCAGAGCATGAAACTGAGACAACTCGGGTAACAGTTCAACCCTAAGAAAAACGTCTATCGACGTCTACTCAAGGATGAACGACCGCGGTTCAGCGGTTGTTTTTCTTGCTACAGAAAGTCGCACTTCGCTTGATCGCTTTAGCAAAGTCAAATTTTTTCTGCAACGTAAAAAAAGAGCACAGCCGCCGGTCACCTTTTCTCCGCCTGCGCGGCGCGCACCCTTTCCAGCATCCCGCTTACGGTAATTTGCCGCAAGTAATCGATCAGATGAGCCTCCGCCTCGGAGAACACCGCCCCCATCACCGCCGCCATATTGCCGGCGACCATGCACTCCTGGCTGTCGTCGCCGGAGCACCAGGTCGGCTTGATCGAACCGTACGACGTTTCCATATACAGATCGGCCAGCGTCACCTCTTCGGGTCTGGACGAGAGGATAAAGCCCCCGCCGGTCCCTTCCTTGGCTTCCACATAGCCCGATTTGCGGAGCGAGCTCATCACCTTGCGCACGCGGGCGGGATGGGTGCATACGTTGCGGGCGATCTCCTCGCTGGTCGCCATATGATCCGGTTTATAAGCGAGCAGCACCAGACTGTGCACCGCGATCGTGAATTCACTGTTCACCGCAAGTCCTCCCGTTGTTATTCCTGCTTACTGTTATTATAGTAATTACAGTTACCCCTGTCAATGGGGCTGCTTCCGGTGGAGAGATGTACGGACCCCTGAACCGGGTCCTAACTGTCGAAAAGGATCTTCAGCCTTTGACGGAGCCGACCATCGCCCCTTTGGCAAAATGCTTTTGCAGGAACGGATACACCAGAATGACCGGTATCGTCGCGATCATGACCGCCGCCATCTTCAGCATCTCCGACGGCGGAGGCTGCGTGGAGACGTCATACGCCTCCAGATCCGTGTTGGTCGCGCCGATCAGCATATTGCGCAGCAGCACCTGAATCGGCCACTTCGCCGAATCGTTCAAATAAATGAGCGCGGAGAAGAACTGGTTCCAGTAGCCGACGGCGTAAAACAACCCGAAGGCTGCCAGCGCCGGCAATGAAAGCGGCAGGATGATCGACGCAAAGGTGCGGATGTCATTGCTGCCGTCCATAGCGGCCGATTCGTCCAATTCTGCGGGGATGCTGTCGAAAAATGCCTTCATCAGCAGGACGCTCCAGCCGTTCGCCAGCCCCGGCAAAATAAGCGCCCAAGAGCTGTCGATCAAACCCAGATGGCGCACCAGCATATAGGCGGGAATAATGCCGGGGCTGAACAGGATCGTCAGCAGCACAAGCAGCATGACCAGGCGCCGGCCGCGCATCCGCCGTCTGGACAGCGCATAAGCGAGCGACGAAGTAACGATCAGCGAGCAGGCGGTGCCGACCGTTGCCAGATAGGCGCTGTTGCCGACGGAACGCATGAACGCCTTGGTCGACAGCAAATACTGATAGGCGGCCAAGCTCCAGTTATCGGGGAACAGCACCCACCGTTTCTGCAAAAATTCGGCCGGATCGGTCAGCGACACCACCAGCACATAATAAAACGGAAAACAGGTGATCAGGGCGAGCAGCCCCAGCACCGCGACATTGAATCCTTGGAACAGCCGGTCCGCAATCCCGGCGCTTGTGAACGATCGTCTCATGCTGTCTCCCTCCCGGTTCCGCGCCTTGTTAAGTGAGGCCAGAGCCCACTGAACCCCATTAGACTCCACTGGAGTCTATACTCGTGCTGACGCTAATACTTCAAAAAATGCCGTCCTGCCCCAGCTTCTTCGCCAGCTTGTTGGCCAGCAGCACCAGAATAAGCCCGACTGCCGACTTAAACAGCCCGATTGCGGTGCTGTAGCTGAACTCTCCGCGCTGGATGCCGATCCGATAAACATAAGTGTCGAACACCTCGGCGACCTCCGACACCGCCCCATTGTACATTAGAAAAATTTGTTCAAACCCGACATCCATAATGTCGCCCAGCCGCAGAATGAGCAGGATGACGATGACGTTCCGGATAGCGGGCAGCGTGACATGCCACATCTGCCTGAGGCGCCCGGCTCCGTCCATGCGCGCCGCCTCGTAAACTTGCGGATCGACGCCGGCAATCGCGGCCAGAAACACAATGGTGCCCCAGCCCGCTTCCTTCCACATCGACTGCAGCGTCACCAGCAGCCAGAACGTGTCGGGATTGGTCAGAAAGTCGATGCGCTCCCGTCCCGCCGCCTCCAGCAAATGATTGACCAGCCCTTCGCCCTTACCCAGCAGCATGAACGTCAGACCGGCAATGATGACCCAGGACAGGAAATGCGGCAAGTACAGCACCGACTGCACAAACCGCTTGTACAAGGCGCTGCGCAGCTCATTCAGCATTAACGCGATCACAATCGGCATCGGAAAAAAGAAGACGAGATTCAGCACATTGATCGCCATCGTATTGCGAAACAGCAGCCAAAAATCCGGCGTCTCGAAGAAAGTGCGAAAATGCTCCAGCCCAACCCACGGACTGCCGGAAATCCCCGCGAAGGGGGAATAGTCCTGAAAAGCGATGACCACTCCCCACATCGGGACATATTTGAAGATCAGAAAAAAGAGAATGCCCGGCAGCGCAAGCAGGTACAAGTACGGGTCGCGTCGCAAATCCCGCATCAACCGGCGCGGATAAGACCTGTGGGGAGGCGTCTTGGACTTGACGTCGTTGCTCCATTCATTTCGGTAGGCAGGGTCCGAACGCTCCATATGGCACCTCCGTTATTATTTGCCGCTGCGTTTCAGATAAGCGTTTGTAATTTCTTCCATCATCTTGATGAACTGCGGTTCGCTCTGCGTCTTGGCCACAAAGTCGTCCCACGCGGACAGCGGCTCTCGGCCGATAACGATCTTCGCCTTCAGATCGGCGATGCGCTTCTCCAGATCCGGCAGCACCTTCTGCGCCGTTTCCGAGTACAATCCGACGCCAACGTCCGGCCTGCTGATTTTGGCCCGCTCCGCCTGCACCTGCTGCTTCTGTTCGTTAAATGCCCTCATCTCGTCATTGGCCGGCGGCGACTCCAGCGCCGGATCGATCGAGTTGACGATCTGATTGAAATCGGAGGCGTTATCGGCCCTCAGCTTCTCGGGATCGACCACCTTGACGCCGTTTTGCACCGTGTGATGCACCCCTTCGAGTCCGAACCTTTGTACCGCGGATACCTCAGGTGATAACCAGGCGTCCACCAGCTTCAATATCCCTTTCAGCTTCTCCTCAGGCACGGTCTTCGGAATGGCCAGGATGCCGTCAAAGCCGGTTCCTTTCTGCACGTAGCCGTTCATCGAGACGAGCGGGTAGAAATCGGACTGCTTGTAAGACGGAACGATCTTCTTCAGCTCCGGCGCAAAGACGTTCGGACCGGTGCCGGTCTTGTCGATGACCCCTCCGGCCCTGTTGCCCTTGTAATAATCGCGAGCCTGCGAAAGCTTCAGCACCAGTTGGTCCTCCGGCAGCAGCTTCTCCTTGTACAGTTTGGCCAAATACTCCAGCGACTGACGCGTTTCCGGCAGGAACGGCGCATAGACCAGCTTGTTATCCTCCAGTTTCCAGGAGCCGGTGACTCCCGTGAAAATTTGCTGGAAGGCGCCCGACAGCGAATCGAAAGGCACGGACAGGCCGAACGTATCGTCCTTGCCGTTGCCGTCCGGATCCTGCTCCTTAAACGCCTTGAGCACCTCGTACAGCTCATCGGTCGTCGTCGGGGGCTTTAGCCCCAGCTGATCCAGCCAATCCTTGCGCAAAATCAGGAAGGACACATCGTCGGCGTCCCGTCCGCGGGGAATGCCGTAATTTCGGCCGTCCTCCTGCTTCGTCAGCTCCCAGGCGACTTCGGGGATGCCCTGCTGCAAATTCGGATAATCCTTGATATAAGGGGTAATATCCCAGAACGCCCCCTGCCTGACCAGCGTCCGGAAGGTGGTGCCGAACGGGTCCTTGATGACCGTCAAATCCGGGATTTGGCCGGAGGCGAGCGTAATATTCAATTTTTCCTCATACGCATTGTTAGAAATCCAGTTGATCGTCAGCTTCGTATTCGTACGCTTCTCGATCTCCCGTTTCAGCACATTGTCGTCGGCGGCTGGAGGTGTGCTGGGCGTCAGCGTCATGATGCTGACTTCCAATGGCGCATCCTGCTTGTCGCCTCCTGCATCGCCGGTTGCGGTTGCGCCGCCGGACACCGGTGCAGCCCCGCCGCCGCAGGCGCTGAGCGTCAACAGCACAGCACTGAGCGCCAGCGCGGCGCCAGCGCGAGCCCGTCTTGTTGTCGTCAGCGCGCCCGGCGGGGAGGACCTGTACATACGATGGTTTTCTGCAGTCATGGATATCCTTCTCCTATCCGTTTTAACCAAGTATGCGTCTTGGTTTTGTTGGTTTAATGTTATCATCATAACGCAGAAAACTCCTCGCGTTTTGTCCGATCGCGCCATAAATCGGACGGATTCTGCCTTATGTCAAGGTTGAACCGCTTACGCAAAAAGCCGTCTATATTCCATTTCGGCGAAATGGAATTAGACGGCTCGATTCAATCCGATATTGATTTACGATATGCTTCTTTGCTTCCCCTGCTTGCGGTAGCCGCTCGGGGAGCAGCCCACCAGACGCGTGAACAGCCGGTTGAAAAACGACGTATCGGCAAAGCCTACGGCCGTTGCGATCGCGTCCACGCTGCGGTTCGTGACGGTGAGCATATGCTTGGCCCGTTCGATGCGGATGTGCTGCAATGCCGTCGTGATGCTCTTGCCGGTCTCCTGCCGGAAGACGCGGTGCAGATGCCGCGGGCTGATCGAAAAGCGCTTGGCCAGCTCGGCCGTTGTCATTTTCTGATGGAAATTGTGTTCAAGATACTTGCAGATATTGCGGACCAAAATGTCATGTCCGACGGAAAGCGGCTTCTTCGGCCGTGCCGGAGCCTGCTGCATGCGATAAATGCGGGAGAGGCGGATTAGCATGTTGATTAATAGATGCCTGACGATGAGCTGTGCGCCGGCTCCGCCCTCCTTCCCTTCGCAGATCATATCCTCCAGTTGAGTCAACACTTCCGTCGACTCCCCGGAAGTGAGAGACAGCCTGCGCGGCATGCGAGCGGCGGCCCGATAAAAGGGCTGTATATAGGACAGCTCCAGCAGCGCCCCCGGTTCGGCAGGCAAATACGGCGCGATGGTTTCCCGCTGAAACAGACAATTGACAAGTTCCAGGCTATATTCCTTCACGTCGGGGAACGCATGGCTCTCCCCCGGCATGATGACAAAAACATCTCCGGGCCGGACCTCATATTCATCCCGATTGATTCGGTGCCTTCCTTTGCCGTGCACTACATAAACCAATTCGATAAAGTCGTGCGCATGCTCCTCAAACAAATTATGCTGGCCGTGCGACGATCGCTGTACTAGGACCTGGCTTCCGTCCCGCTGGTAGCCTGAGAAGTATTTGATCTGCATCGTCATGAGACCCCCTAAAGCAGCTTCGGTTAGCGGCTGGGATTAAATATCCCGATCGGAAAAGTCGTATTAATATCAGCATACATGATAACGCGGATCGGGATCAAGACAATCCGGCCAACAATCTTGCGGATTCGGCCATATCCCCGGTCGTTGCTTTATTCTCCTGCTGTAACCTGTCATCTTGCTCGGGAGAATATCGGCTGCACCGATGAGGGCGCTACAAGAGATGAGAAAAATCGGTCCTGACTGCGATCGTCAAGACCGATTTTTTGATGCGATACGATGAAAGGGTTATTGATACATGCTGCCGCGGGCGTAGGTTTGCTGTTGATTGATTCCGGCCATGCCGAATTGCGCCACGGAATGCTCAAGCTGACGGCACATTTGGATGCACTGCTCCATTTTTTGAATCGCCACTTGATGCCCTTGCAGCGCCATTTGAATCATTTGGACCGCCTGACGCTCGCGCTGAGCCAGCATGTCCAACTGCTGCGCGTTTTGCTGCTCCTGCTGCAGCATCTGCTGATACTGCGCGCTCGCTTGCTGCGTTTGCTGGATCAGCTGGTGGATCGTTTGCTCGCATTGATTGATTTGCTGAGTAAGTTGGTGCATCGCTTGGGTCCTCCCTGGGATCGCGTAATAGGACGCATGGCGCCCATTCTATTTTGCATGATCGCTATCCCGTTTATTCGGAGCCGTAATGATCGCTGTCTAATGAATAATCCTGCCATCCTCGATTCTCACAATACGGTCGGCAAGCTGGGCGATTTCATTGTTATGGGTAATCATGACAATCGTCTGCCGGAACTGCTGGCTTGTCATTTTCAGCAGACCGAGCACTTCCTGGCTTGTTGCGCTGTCCAAATTGCCGGTCGGTTCGTCGGCGAGCAGGATGGCAGGCTTTGACGCCAACGCCCGGGCGATCGCCACGCGCTGCTGTTGGCCTCCGGACAGGCTGTTGGGCAGGCATTCCAGTTTTTCCGTCAAACCAACCATGCGAACGATCTTATTGATAAAAGCTTTGTCCGGCTTGTCCCCGTCCAGCTCAATGGGCAGGATGATATTCTCATAGACGTTCAGTATCGGCACAAGATTGTAGTTCTGAAACACAAAGCCAATCTTTCTGCGGCGAAAAATGGTGAGCTGATCGTCATTCATATCGGACAATTCTTTTCCATCTACTTTCACTTTTCCGGAGGTCGGGTTGTCCAAACCGCCGAGCATGTGCAGCAGAGTGGATTTGCCGCTGCCTGAGGTGCCTACAATCGCGACGAATTCCCCTTGTTCCACATGCAGATTAACGCCATCCAACGCTCTGACCAGATTGGAGTCCGTTCCGTAATATTTTTTCAAGTCGCAGGTTTCCAACAGGCTCACGATCATTGCTTGAAATTAGGATGAAAAAAGGCGGCCCCATTCCGCCAAGGAACGAAACCGCCTTAATGATTCATACCGTTAAAGCTTAATGTCGTAATATCCGGCCAACTCTTCCAGCATCTGATTCGCCGCTTTGACGCCCCCGGCCGTGTTCCAGATGACGTCGCTGACTTTGAACGCCTTGTTGTTTTTGACGACGTTCAAGTTTTTCCACAGCGGATCGTTCAAAAACTCCCTTTCCTGCTGTTCGCCCTTGCCGTCTCCCGTTTCATAAGTGAAATAGAACAGCAGGTCGGCGTCCACCTCCGGCAGACGTTCCTTCGGGATCTCCTCCATGAACATATCCTTGCCCTTATAATCTTGCCGGGCGATGCCGATTTGCTCAAAAATGACGCCGGAGAAGGAATCCTTGTAATAGATGCGCGTTTTGCCTGCCATGAAGCGAACGACGGATACTTTCTGCTTCAGCTTGTCGCCCGCCTTCGCTTTGAAGTCCTCGACACGTTTGTCGAAGGCGGCGATGATCTGATCGCCCTGCTCCTTCTTGTTCAGCGCATCGGCGTACAGCTTGAAGTTCGTCTTCCATTCGCCGCGCAGCGTTTCGGAAAAGACGGTCGGCGCGATCGCATTCAGTTGATCGTACACTTTCTCCTGACGCAGCTTGTTGCCGATAATCAGATCGGGCTTGAGCGAAGCGATCAGTTCCAGGTTGGGCTGGTTTTCAACGCCGACGACCTGCACCCCTTCCATCTCATCCTTGATGTGATCGTACCACGGGTCGCCCGTGAACGATTTAACGGCGGCAATCGGCTTGATGCCAAGCGCCAGCAGCGCCTCCGTGCCTTCGTTCGTCAGGATGACGACCTTCTGCGGGTTAGCCGGCACCGCCGTCTCGCCCATCGCGTGCTTGATCATGCGCGTCTCTCCGCCGCCCGTCTGGCCCTCCCCGACCGCCGGCGTCTGCGATGCCGCTCCATTGCCGCCGCTTTCGCCCGAATTGGACGCGGTGCCGCAAGCGGCAAGCCATATGGCCATCACGGCGAGTAGTGCGACCGACAACGCGGATTTGAACCAATGCTTGTTCGTGCTGAATGCCATCTCTGTAAAGACCTCCCGATGATATCGATTGCCGTAATCTTGAACGCAGCGCTCGACGCCCCGTTCCCTTTGATAATGATTATCAATTACAAACCTGATTGTAAGAGGAAGCTCATGGTTTGTCAATCGAATTTTTAATGATAATGATTTTCAAATTCATTGACAGTCGTGCGGCGTTCACTTACAATTAATAAGGTAAAATACGTTTATTCGGCATATCATTTTCGCTTAGAAAGGTTTCGGCATCCATGTTTAACCTGCTGCACCGGACAGCTTCCAAATCGATCGTGCTGATCGCCGCCGCGCTCGCGCTCGCCGCTGCCGTCGCCGCCAGCATCATGTTCGGCGTCACCTCGATCGGACTGGACCAGGTCATCGCTTCCTTTATCGCCTTTGACGGCTCGAACTCCCATATCATCATCCAGTCCACGCGCGTGCCGCGGGCGCTAATTGCCGCCGCCGTAGGGGCAAGCCTTGCTGTTGCAGGCGCGCTGATGCAGGCGGTGACGCGGAACCCGCTGGCTTCGCCGAGCCTATTTGGCATCAATGCGGGAGCGGCTTTCTTCATCGTCGTCTCGACCGCTCTGTTCAGCGCCCTGGAGATGAAGACTTATACCTGGATCGCTTTCCTGGGAGCAGCGCTCAGCGCCGGGATCGTTTACTTGCTGGGGTCGCTCGGAAGAGACGGACTGACTCCGCTTAAGATTACATTGGCCGGTTCAGCCGTCACCGCCTTTTTTGCTTCGATCACGCAGGGAATACTGCTGGTCAGCGGCAAGGCGTTCGATCAGGTGCTCGTCTGGCTCGTCGGCTCGGTGGCGGACCGCACGCTGGACATGTTGACTGCCGTGCTCCCTTATATGCTCGCCGCTTTGCTCGGCGCCCTGCTGCTGTCGCCGCACATTAACGTGCTGGCGATGGGCGACGACGTCGCCAGCGGCCTCGGGCAGAAGACGGCGCTGATCAAGGGTCTCGCCGCGATCGTCATCGTGCTGCTCTCGGGCGGCTCCGTCGCGGTGGCCGGGCCGGTCGTCTTCGTCGGCATTATCGTGCCGCACATCGCGCGCTACCTGGTCGGCACTGATTACCGCTGGATTGTGCCGTACTGCGCGGTGCTCGGAGCGCTGCTGCTGGTAGCGGCGGACATCGCCTCCCGCTTCGTCGCCATGCCGAAGGAAGTTCCCGTCGGCGTCGCCACGGCGCTGATCGGCGTGCCCTTCTTCGTCTACATCGCCCGCAAAGGAGGCGGCGTATCGTGAGAGGGGATTGGATCTTCCGCGGCAAACGGTTCTCCTTCCTGATCGGCAAAAGAACCGCCGCAGTGACGCTCGGCCTGTTCGCCGCCGCTATCCTCCTCGTTATTTTGTGTACGGGGATCGGCAGCACATTCATCACGCCGGTCGATGTCGTCAAAACGGTATTCGGCGCCGGCAGCGACATGCACGAGACGATCATCCGCTCGCTGCGCCTGCCGCGCATCATCATCGCAGTGCTCGTAGGAGCGGCGCTGGCAGTATCGGGCGCTATCCTGCAAGGGGTCGTCCGCAATTCGCTCGCTTCGCCCGACATTATCGGGATCACGAACGGAGCGACGCTCGGCGCCGTCGCTTTCTTCTTCTATTTGAGCGACAAAGCGAGCATTGCCTGGCTCCCGGTGAGCGCCATGGCCGGCGCTTTCGGAGCCGCTTTCCTGGTATATACGTTCGCCTGGAAAAAAGGCGTCTCGCCGCTTAGGCTCGTCCTGATCGGCATCGGCCTGTCGGCGGCGATGAGCTCGCTGTCGTACATGATGCTCATTACCGGTCCGATCGTCATCGCCAACAAGGCGCTGACGTTCATGACCGGCAGCATCTACGGCGTCTCCTGGGAGAAGGATGTCTACCCGCTGCTCCCGTGGATGCTGGTGCTGCTGCCGCTCGTCTTCTTCTATGCGCGCCACTTGAATATCCAGGAGCTCGGCGACGATGTCGCCAGCGGCGCGGGAAGCGCGGTGCAGCGTCACCGCCTGATGCTGATTGCGCTCAGCGTCGCGCTGGCCGGCGCCGCCGTGGCGATCGGCGGGGCCATCGCCTTCATCGGCCTGCTGGCGCCGCATATGGCCCGGAAGCTGGTCGGCCCGTCGTTCGGCGGCGTGCTTCCCGTATCCGCCCTGCTCGGCGCGATGATTTTGCTGCTGGCCGATCTGGCCGGCCGCACGCTGTTCGTGCCGCTCGACATTCCGGCAGGCGTATTCACCGCGGCGATCGGCGCGCCATTCTTCGTGTACCTGCTATACCGCAGCCGCGCTCGTTAAATATCAGATCAACAGAGAGGGAAGGAAAACGCCATGACCGACATGAACGCTCTCGAGTCCAAAAACCTGTGCTTGTTTTACGGGGACTGCCCGATTTTCCAGGGGCTGAACCTGTGCGTGCCGCAGGGCAAGATCACTGTCTTCATCGGCAGCAACGGCTGCGGCAAATCGACGCTGCTGCGCTCCCTGGCGCGCCTGCTCAAGCCGCGGGACGGCCAGGTCGTGCTGGACGGCAGCGACATCGCTACGCTGTCCACGAAGGAGGTCGCCAGACGCCTGGCCATTTTGCCGCAGGGCCCGTCCGCTCCGGAAGGCTTGACCGTGCTTCAGCTCGTGAAGCAGGGGCGCTATCCTTACCAAAACTGGCTGCAGCAGTGGTCGCAGGAAGACGAGATGATGGTGCGCAAGGCGCTCAGCCTGACGCAGCTGACCGATTTGGCCGACCGCAGCGTCGATTCCTTGTCCGGCGGCCAGCGGCAGCGCGCCTGGATCGCCATGACGCTGGCGCAGGGCACGCCGACGATTCTGCTCGACGAGCCGACGACCTATCTCGATCTGTCCCACCAGATCGAGGTGCTGGACCTGCTGCACGAGCTGAACGCCGGCGAGGGCCGCACGGTCGTCATGGTGCTGCACGACATCAACCTGGCCTGCCGTTACGCGGATCATATCGTCGCCATCAAGGATCGGAAAATATACGCTGAAGGCAAGCCGGAAAACGTCGTGACGGAAGAGCTCATCCGCAACGTATTCGACCTGGAAAGCCGCATCGTGGAAGATCCGCTGTTCCACACGCCGATGGTCGTCCCGTTCGGCAAAGGCAAGCGGCCGTCGGCTGCCTCCGCCCAGGCGGTGGACCGCTCTTGCGGCAAAGAGCTGATATTGGCCGAGGCTTGAGTTGCGGCCGGTGACGATCAGGCGGCTTCTGCCATTGCCCGTGCTATGTGAGGTAGGTAGTGAGCCGATTCTCCGCCTTCGCCGCAGCGACCGCGGATTCAAGCATAAAGGGGCTGTCCCCGCCGTCATCGCCGATGACGTGGGACGCCCCTTTTTATCGCATAAACTACTCCTTGTCCTTACCAAGCTTCTCCCTTATTTTCTCCAGGGATATATGTATCGCTCTAAGGTAACTTATCACGCAAATCAAGCCAATTATTTGAATCATGGAAATAACCTCCACGGATCGCCCCCCTCTCCGCTACTTAAATGATACGGCTGCAATTATTAAAAAATCACCTTGCCTTCAGTTAGACCCTTTATCGTGCAGCGTCGCCTACGTCTCATACAAAACTTGACCCGTCAGCGACAAATCGTAGCCGGAGATAGCCGCAAGCTCGCTGCGGAACGATTCCGACTTCAGGACGCGCGCGACCGCTTCGATCCATCGCCGGTTGGCGGGCGTTTTTAGCATGACCAGGTCGTATCGCTCCTGAATGAGCGGAATAAATTCGACGCCGCCCACAATAGCCGCCGCCTTTTCGATCCCTACGCCAACATCCGCTTCCCCCGCAGCGACCTTCCCGGCTACTCCGAGATGGTTGGATTCCTCCGCCTCGTAACCGTCCAGCCTCTCCCGCGGAATGCCGTGCAGCCGCAGCTGCTCATCGAGCAGGACGCGCGCGCCCGAGCCTTTTTCGCGGTTGACGAAGCGAAGGCCAGGCCGGCGCAAATCCCCCCAACCGCTGATCTGATGCGGGTTACCGCGCTTGACATACAGCCCCGCACGCCGCGCGAGCAGGTTTACGACAAGATACGAGGAACCGACGAGAATTTTTCGGATATAAGGAAGATTGTATTCGCCCGTATCTCCATCCCACAAATGCGTGCTGACGATATCCGCTTCCCCGCGGTACATCGCGATCAGGCTGTCCAGGCTGCCGGCATAGGCGCGCAGCGGGCGTACCCCGGAAGCCTGCTTCTCCAGATGCTTCGCCAGCAGATCGAGGCTGATATCTTGCCCGGTAATGACGAGCGGCCGAACCGCGTGGTCCGAAGCGGCTGCCGTCCCGGAAGTCCCGGAGGAGGACACGGGTACCGCCGGGGCGGCGTAACGTTCCGCCTGCTGCGCCGCTTTTGCCCGCTGCTTGTAAGCCTCCAGGTCGGCCGCATCGACCCGCATCTGCTTGCCTACGCGGTAGGAGGGAAGCTCGCCCTTCTTGATCAGATCGTAAACGGTAAGCTTCGATATTTTAAGCAAACTGGCGATTTCTTCTGTCGTATAGGATACATCGCTGGCCATCGTGTTCTTCTCCTTGGCAATGTGTAGTTTTTTCCTTTTATTTTAACAAAAATGGCACAAAAGAGAATGGAAGTTCCATAAACGCTTCTGTATAATTATATTTAGTTATAATTAGTTATAATTATATATATTTAATTCAGCAAGGAGAATAGATGGATGATGTCATGGATGAAAAGCAACCGGCTCCCGACGCTCGTCCTTATCGCTCTGCTGCTGTCGGCATGCGGTACGGCCGTGCCTTCTGCTCCAGCGGCGAGCGGCGACATCGCTCCGACGTCCCCGGGCGGCGAGCCAGCCTCCTCCGAGTCTGCCGAGAAAGTGGAGCTAACCGTCTCCGCGGCGGCCAGCCTGACCGATGCGCTCAAAGAGATCGAGACCAATTACAAGTTAAAAAATCCGAGCGTGGCGCTGCATTTCAACTTCGGCTCCTCCGGTTCCCTGCAGCAGCAGATCGAGCAGGGCGCGCCGGCCGACCTTTTCCTGTCCGCAGCTACGAAAAACATGCAGGCCCTCGTCGACAAGCAGCTGATCGCCGAAGACAAGCATACGCCGTGGCTAGCGAACGAGCTCGTCGTCGTCGTTCCGTCGGACGGAGGCGCGGCGTTAAGCGGCATGGACGAGCTGGCCAAGCCCGAGGTGAAGCATGTCGCTGTCGGGATTCCGGAGAGCGTGCCGGCGGGCCGCTATGCCAAGGAAGCGCTGGATAACGCGAAGCTTTGGGAGCCGCTGCTGGCCAAGCTGGTGCAGGGCAAAGACGTGCGGCAAGTGCTGCAGTATGTGGAGACCGGCAATGCGGATGCAGGCTTCGTCTACAAGACGGACGCCTTGACTTCGCAGAAGGTGAAGATAGCGTTCACCGTCGATCCGCAAACGTATAGCCCCGCCGAATATCCGATCGGCATCGTGAAGGCGACGAAGCATAGTAAAGAGGCCGGCGATTTCTACGAGTACCTGCAGACGAAGGAAGCGCTGGACGTCTTCGTCAAGCACGGCTTCTCCGCGGCCAAGAGGCCCTGAAGCGATATGATCTGGGCAGAGTTCTGGCCTCCGGTCAAGCTGTCGCTGCAGGTCGCCTTATTATCCAGCGTGCTGGCGCTCATCGCCGGATTATGGGCCGCCTTAAGCATGTCGCGGGCTTCGTTCCGCGGCAAGACGCTGCTGGAGACGGCGTTTATGCTGCCCTTGGTGCTTCCACCGACGGTCGTCGGCTTTTTGCTGCTCGTGCTGCTCGGGCGCAAAAGCTGGATCGGGCGGCTCATCGAGTCGATCTTTGCCGCGCCGATCGTGTTTTCGTGGTGGGCGGCCGTCGTCGCCGCGGTCGTCGTGTCTTTCCCGCTCGTCTATCAGACGATGAAAACGGCCTTCGCCTCCGTCGACCGGGACCTGGAGGATGCCGGGCGCTCCATGGGCGCGAATGAACGGCAGGTGTTCCGTTACATCACGTTCCCGCTGATATGGCCCTCGTTCACGACCGCCTACATTCTCGGCTTTGCCCGCGGCCTCGGTGAATTCGGCGCCACACTGATGATTGCCGGCAACATTCCGGGCAAGACGCAGACGATCCCGACGGCCATCTACGTGGCGGTCGACGCGGGCAACATGACGATGGCCTGGACCTGGACGGGCGCGATGATCGTCATCTCCTTCATCATGCTGCTGCTGACCCGGCACAGGCCGGAAAGGCCGGAATCATAGCTAACCCGTTCGCCATAAGCGCAGCCGCCCTGCGGTGTCCTGGCAGCGATGGGCGGGACAGTGATCAGTGGGACAGCGATGACCGTGATAGCGATCAGCGGGATAGCGATGACCGAGACAGCGATCAGTGGGACAGCGATGGGCGGGACAGCGATGACCGTGATAGCGATTAACGGGATAGCGATCAGCAGGACAACGATCAGCGGCCGCGC
>Ga0207865_100805_pt1 | contig 29282 bp, 24 predicted proteins | sample HigsolmetaAR204D_FD_184836 | JGI IMG/M metagenome (GOLD analysis project Ga0207865, IMG submission 184836) | Ionic liquid and high solid enriched microbial communities from the Joint BioEnergy Institute, USA - AR20-4-D (SPAdes) (version 2) ...
GAGCAATGGGAAAATCGGTTGCAAGAACAAAAGAAACACTTGCGATTTAAAAAGAACCCCAGCAAATATTTGGCGGAATTGGAGGCAAAGTGGCTAATGACTAATTGCGATAATTGTTCCGTCTAAGTTTTTTTTGCGCATAACTGTAACAAAAAACATTTCAGTTTAAAGGGGGAATCCGTATGATGAAAAAGCGGGTTGTCGTCGGAATGTCCGGCGGCGTCGATTCCTCCGTGGCCGCATACCTGCTGAAGCAGGAAGGATATGAAGTGATCGGCGTCTTTATGAAAAATTGGGACGATGCCAATGACGACGGGGTATGTACGGCCACGGAAGATTTCGAAGACGTGAAGCGGGTCGCCAATCAACTCGGGATCCCTTACTATAGCGTGAACTTTGAAAAAGAATATTGGGACCGGGTATTTACCTACTTTATGGATGAACTGAAGCGGGGGCGGCCCCCCAATCCGGACGTATTATGCAATACCGAAATCAAGTTTAAAGCCTTTGTCGATTACGCCCTTTCGCTGGACGCCGATTATATCGCGACGGGCCATTATGCCAGAATCAGCAGGGAGAACGGCCAAATCACCCTGTTGCGCGGAAAAGACCGGAACAAGGATCAGACCTATTTTCTCGCCCAATTGACGGAAAAGCATTTGGCGAGGGTCCTCTTTCCCCTCGGCGGTCTGACGAAGGATGAAGTGCGGAAGATCGCCCGAGAATTGGGCCTCGTGACCGCCAATAAAAAAGACAGTACGGGAATCTGCTTTATCGGGGAAAGGAATTTTAAAAGGTTTTTGAAGAATTTTTTGCCGGCACAGCCCGGCGAAATCCGTTCGCTGGACGGAGAAGTGCTGGGTACCCACGACGGGCTGATGTACTACACGATCGGCCAACGGAAGGGGCTTGGAATCGGCGGGAAAGGTACGGGCGAACCTTGGTATGTCGTCGATAAAGATTTGGAAAACAACGTGTTGCTCGTCGCCCAAGGGAAAAATCACCCCGCCCTGTTTTCCGCGGGCCTTATCGCATCTGACGTCAGCTTCATTAACGGGGATCTTCGCCCGCGTACATTTGCCTGCGCGGCCAAATTCAGATACCGTCAGGTAGATCAAAGGGTAACCGTCCATGTCCGTCCGGATGGGACGGCCCTTGTGGAATTCGAAAAACCGGTAAAGGCCGTCACTCCCGGACAAGTCGCGGTATTTTATGACGGTGAAGTTTGCCTTGGCAGCGCGGTGATTGACGAAGTGATCAAAATGGATGTTTCAACGGTTCCTGCCGCATCATAAAGCGGGACGGGCGGCCGTGCAGCCGCGCTTTAGGCGAGCGGGAAACCGGCCGCGGTTTTGGGGAATGAAATTCAATTTTTCCATGAGAAAACCTTGGGGATTTTTTCGCCGGTCAAACAACCGGCCATTTTGGAAGTCATCTCCCGACAGGAAATGGGAAAAAATAAAATGAGGAAGAGGTCAAATGGAAAAGTTCAAAAATCACAACGGGTATTCACGCATGTATCAGGAAAACAAACTGACTTTAGGATTGTTCTTTCCGATCGAATCCTATACGGGCGATATCCCGGAGATGGATATCGAAAAGCAAATGAAGTTGGCCAAACGGGCGGAAGAACTGAATTTCGCCGCATTGTTTGTGCGGGATGTGCCGCTCCGCGACCCCAATTTCGGCGATGTGGGGCAAATCTATGACCCCTTTGCGTTTTTGGGGTATCTTGCCGCCAACACCAAAAAAATCGCCTTGGGGACGGGGAGCATCATTTTAACGCTGCGCCACCCCCTCCATGTCGCGAAGGCGGCGGCTTCGATTGACCGGTTATCCGGGGAACGGCTGATTCTCGGTGTCGCAACGGGCGACCGCCCGATCGAGTTTCCGGCCTTCGCCGTGAATCCGGATGACCGGGGCGAGCTGTTCCGGGAATCGGTGGCGGTCATCAGAAGAGTGTGGCGGGAGCATTTTCCGACGATCGACACCGCACGGGTGCACATGACAAGCGGAGATTTGCTGCCGAAACCGAAATTGTCGGAGATCCCGATGATGGTGACCGGCCACAGCGGACAGTCCCCGGAATGGATTGCGGAACACAGCGACGGGTGGATCTACTATCCGCGCGGGCTGAAATTCCAAAAGGCATTGATCGAAAATTGGCGTTCGTTGACCGGGGAATTCAAGCCCTTTACCCAATCGCTGTATATTGATTTGACGGAAGATCCCAATCATGCGCCGGAACCGATTCATCTCGGCTTCCGCACGGGGCGGAATTTCGTAATCGAATTTCTTGCCGCTTTGCAGGATGCGGGCGTGAACCATGTCATTATCAATTTAAAATATGGGCACCGTCCCGTAGAGGAAGTGCTCGAAGAATTGGGCGAGTTTGTGCTTCCGCATTTTCCGGCTTTGACATGATGCGGGACAAAGGATTGGCGGTTCACTTTAAAATTCCAATAGGAGAAAGGAAGGATTCGGATGAAAGTGTTGCTCATAGGCGCCAACGGAAAGGTCGGCCGGCAAGTGGTGGACATGCTCCATGGGCACGAACGGCACACCGTGCGTGCGATGGTCCGGAAACCGGAGCAATGGGAGGCTTTGCGGAACAAGGGAATTGAAGCGGTACTCGCCGATCTGGAAGGGACGGTCGATGAAATCGCCGAGGCGGCCAAAGGCTGCGATGCGATCGTATTTTCCGCCGGTTCGGGCGGGCACACGGGCCCGGATAAAACATTGCTTGTCGATCTGGACGGGGCGGTCAAAGCGATGGAAGCCGCGGGAAAAATCGGAATCAAACGTTTTGTCATCGTAAGCACCTTCCAGGCCCACAACCGGGAAAACTGGCCGGAAGACCTGAAGCCCTATTATGTCGCCAAACATTATGCCGATCGGATGCTGATGAACAGCGGTTTGAATTATACCATTATCCGGCCCGGTTATCTCCGCGATGTAAAAGGCACCGGATTGGTTACCGCGGCGGAAAACTTGAAGGGCGGGAGCATTCCCCGCGAAGATGTGGCAAGGACGATCGTTCAAACCCTCGACGAACCGAACACGTACAGAAAGGCCTTCGATTTGATGGCTGGGGATACGCCGATCGCGGAAGCATTGAAATCGCTGCTCTGAAGCAGGAATCAAGGAATTCTATCCGAAAATATTTCAGAGGATCATACAAGCTGCTGACCCTAAGACGGGCTGGGCGCACTTCGCCGAGCCCTTGTTTTTACGGGTCCTCAACCTTTTCTCCAATGGGGATCTAAGAGGGCTGAAATTCGGCTAGGCTCCCTTTCGCAGGAAACGGGGAATATAATTTATAGAAAATTATGCATAAGGAATAGGATCACCAGTTTCTCCGAAGTTCCGGCGCCGATAGCGGGAATCCGGCGATGAACATGCTCCCGGTATCGGCGTAAAATGCCGGTCCCGCCGTTTTTCAGGACGGGCGCACGAGTTTGCGGCGCTGCCCGACCAACTCAGGCCGATGTCTCCCCAGAAGATTTGGGCTCCCCAAAAATTCCCTCTGCAGGATCCGTGTTTAAGGAAATCACTCCCAAGTACCCTGATTCGTAGATTCCGGACAAGAAACGGTTTGATAATACCGCGATTCACGGCAATGAATGGAGCGAACGGTCATTTTCCTGTTTTCTTCCTCCGTCCGATCTTTTAATATAAAGATAAAAAGATAAACGGAAGTTTCCAAGGAGGAACGGAGGAATTGCTCCATCATATTGAAATCTATGTCTCCGATCTGGCGAAATCAACCGAATTTTGGAATTGGTTTTTGACGGAACTCGGTTATGCACCGTATCAGAAGCGGGAGTCCGGCATCAGTTGGAAATATGGCCATACGTACATCGTTTTCGTTCAAGTGAAGGAACGATATAAGGATATCCCTTACCACCGCTGCAGGGTCGGGCTCGAATCTGGCTTTTCATGCCAGATCGAAAGAGCGGGTGGATGAATTAACGGAAAAATTCCTGGAAAAAGGGATAAACATCCTCTACCTTGACAGACACCCTTATGCCGGAGGGGAAGGCCATTACGCCGTCTATTTTGAAGATCCCGACCGGATAAAAATCGAGCTGGTGGCCCCTTCCGATCATCCCGCTTTCGTCCGTCGAGCCGGACGACGGCGGTGCATCGGGCCGTCTGTAGGCTTGCCTTGCGGACCGCGGCCAGAACCGAGCCGGTCCGCCTGCCCTTGGGCCTATCATCAGGATTCGGAAAGGAGGACGATGGTTTGAAAAAAAATTTTTCCCCATTTCTCCTTTTGTTCATGGCCCTCCTCTTCCTGGGGGCATGTTCAACGTTGAACGATTTAAAACAAACGGCCGAAAAAAATATGGCGATTGACCGGACGTTGCCGAAATACCAATTAAACAAGGAAAATTTGAAAGAAATAAGCTATCAGGGGAAGACGTATGTGATCCAGGATTCCACGGTGGACCGCGAGCGGTTGCAGGAACCCATCGGGAAGGTCGCCGAAAGCGTTACCATCAATGAACATAATGAGCTATTAAGCAAGGAAGAACTGAGGAAAATTCAAATCTTGCCGAAAGAAAATGAAGAGAAAAGATTCCACTTCAATTTTGGCTGGGTGTACCGCATAAAAAATACAAGCCCGGACGAAGAAGTGGCGGTCGTCGTGAATCATGAATACCGGCTCGCGAAAATCAAAAAATGACCCGCAAAACGGCCTTCTTTGACTATCGATACCAGGTCGCGAAAATCCAGCGCTTGATCTAGAATCCGTCTCCGTTCCGGAAGGAATGTACTGCGTTTTGCCGATCCCGCATCCAGGTTGCGGATCCGATTCAGAAGGAATTGCCGGATCGGACGGGGAGAGGCCTTTTTTGCTGCGGCAGGGAGGATCTTTTTGTCAACGGCCTCCTTGCGCCGGTCGGCAAGCTCCGGGCCATCCTCCGCGACCGCGGGATCCGGCCGGGTCCGTTTCCCCGGCCGCCGGTTCGATCAAGCCGATGAGAAAGGTTTGCGTAAAATTTTGCGTAAAATAAAGGAAAAACCTGAGCCCTGCCATGGGGCCCAGGTTTATTTTTTTGAAATGGGGACGGCATTTCTCATTCGATGGGAATTTGTTTCTTTTTCGATTTTTCCGGTTGATATTTCGGAATTTCCAATTTCAAAACCCCGTTTTCCAACTTGGCTTTAATGTCCTGCTCGTTGATGTTGTCCACATAAAACCGGCGGACGTATTCGCCGTATCTCCGTTCTTGGCGGATGAAGCGCCGGTTCTCGTCCTTTGCCTCGTTCTTTTCTTCCCTTTTGGCGCGGATGGTCAAATAATTGTTTTCGATTTCCACTTGAATGTCATCTTTCGTAAATCCGGGCAATTCCGCTTCCACATAATAGGCGTCGTCTTTTTCGATGATGTCGGTCCGGAAACTGTGGGGCTCATTTCCCAAGAGGTTGTCAAAAGGTTCGTCAAAAAATTCGTTCATCGCCTTCAACATTTTTTTAAAGGTGTCTTCATAATGTTTTCGCGGGATCAAGTCGAACATTTTTCAAACCTCCTTTACCCGGTTTTCTATCATTCTAATAATAATAGTAAACAAAATTGGAAAAAATTCCATGAATAAGGTTATGAAAAACACCGAGACTATTGGCATTAATTCTGATCCGACCGCTTTTTCCATACGTCACCTTCATGGCTTGCTGTCGGATTGTTCGTCCAGAATTGTTATTGTTTTTCGTTTATTCATAAATCATAATGGTTTTAGGCTGATCTGCGGTTTCCGAATGAATATTAGGGGGAGAGGAATTGTTCTTGTTGCGGATCGGAATTTTTGGACTGTTATGCATCGGTCTTTCCCGGTTCACAAAAAAATTCGGTCCGTACAAATGGCATGTTTTTTTCGTCCGTTATCTGGCCGTTCTTCTTTTTGCCGTTTTGACCAATAAAAATGATTTAACGGTTCGTCCTTATTCATTATTATTTTTGGCATCATCCCGATCGCTCAGATGATCCGGATGATCACGAAAAATGATGCCAAGAACAAAGCTTAATTTCTTGAAAATTTCATCGGTCTCCCTTGCAAACCGGAAGGGAGGCCGTCCTCAGCCGTCGCCTCGATTAAAAGCGATGGAAAAAAACAAAGGGATCGTTCCTTATCATCGGCGCACGGGTGCGGGCAATCTCCTTTTGGACATTGCCCGTCCTTTTCATGATTGCTGGGATGTTCCCCCTTCGAGACAAGAGAGGAAGAAAAAAGGCAGGCCGCCGAATGAAAGACCTGCCCGAAAAGCCGGAAAATGAGTCAAGTATTCGGAAGTTCCGTGTCCCCGGCCGATATTCGTTGAATTCATGATTATCGTGCTTATCGAAAAACGGGATAGGAAGCGAGCAATGAATAGATTTGCAAATCTGCCGTCGCTTGAGAATCCGATGCAATCAGGAAGGAATGATCTTCCGGATCCGCAAAAAAGCGAGCCGTGAAAACTTCTTGCCCGTCATTGATAAAGACCTCGACGGAAGAGGAATCAAGAAAAATCTGCAATTTGCTCAGTTTACCGATCATGCATTGTCTGCTTTCGTATTGATTTCCGTTAAATTTTTTCCGCCTTAAGGTGAAAATTCCATGATCTGTGTCATAGCTGAATTGAATATTGTTTCGGATGGTTATTTCCAACGGCCCGCTTGTTAATGAATGCACATGAACAATTATTTCAGAATGGGGGCTTATCGTGGCCGAGTATTCGCTATGATCCCTGTTCATATCGATATGCAACCGAATCGGCTCGCCGCGCCGTAAATTTTGTATCTCATCGATCGGGGTTTGATATAAATGATCGCCGATGATTTTCAGTTCTCTGGGGAGGGTCAGGGCATGAATCCACCCTTTTTCAACGGTCGGATGATACCGTTCGTTTTCGTCACCCATTCCCATCCATGCGATTAAAATTCTTCTCATTTTGGGATCAACGAACGTTTGCGGCGCATAAAAATCAAAGCCCCGGTCCAGTTCCCTGAATTCACCGTGCTCATAATGATTTGTGCCTGGAATCCACCTGCCCGCCAAATATCCGGATTGATAAAGATTATTGTAATTCATGCCTTTAGGTTCCAGTCCTTGCGGGCAAAACAAAAGGATGTCCTTCCCTTGGAGATGGAAAAAATCGGGACATTCCCACATATAGCCGAGATCCCCCGAATGATTCCAATGACTGCCTGCTATAGGGCCTAACATTTGCCAATGACAGAAATCCGTTGAGGCAAATAAAACCGCTCTTCCCTGGAAAGCATCGCTTTGCGCGCCAAGAACCATGTACCAATGTTCATTGTGCCGCCATACTTTTGGGTCGCGAAAATGGGAAGTATATCCTTTTGGCACATGGAGAATGGGTCCCTTTTTTTCAAAATGGATGCCGTCCTCGGAAATGGCCAAACATTGATACGATTCGCGTTCCCCGTTTAATTTTTTCACATTTCCCGTGTAAAAAAGGTACATCTTGCCATCATGTTCGATGGCAGAACCGGAATAACAGCCGTTCCTGTCATACCATTCACCTGGGACCAAAGCGGGGGGATGCCCTTCCCAATGCAATAAATCTGTAGAGGAGAAATGTCCCCAAACTTTCGTACTATGATCCGTCCCGAAAGGGTTCCATTGGAAAAAAACGTGAAATCTCCCCTTAAAGTATAAGAGGCCGTTCGGATCGTTCATCAAACCGAATGGAGGGGATAAATGATACGCCGGTCGGTAGGGATCAGAATGGGTATACGGCCCGTCATTGCTTTTGATTCGATTGATCATCTCGAGCAATTGCCTTTCCTTCGTCATTTGTCGTACTCCTGTTCTTGTTGGTAATGTTTGTCAGAAATGAGAAGTACGGAAGTCCTTCCGTTTTATTTTTTAAAAAGCCGGCAAGTATTGCTTGCCGGCCGAACAAATATGGCCTTGGTCATTTTCCGATAACATGTTAAAGATTGCATCCGGAAGAAATTTATACGATGTTTTCCTGAAAGATCAAGCTTTTCGTATGTTAAATTCTTCTTTTTTGATTGTTGAACAAAATCGGCACGATGCCGCAAAGAACGGAAGCGAAGAAGGTTTGAAGTGGGACAAATATCTAAGTCGAAATCTTTGTCCTTCTTATTCAATTTCGAAACAATGGATTGCCGCCGGCCAGAAGGCGGGATTCATTCCTCGGTCCGTGGATGCCGGCAAAACGGCTGAGTTATTTGTGCTGATTTCCTTGGGGCTGCGCGTCCGCAGCTTCATATCTTCGGGGGATTACGCCTTCGCCAGCGCTGAGTTCGCCAAGCTCATGGCGGAAATGCTCCGTCCTTCGAACCATCAATCAGGGTAAAACGTGATTGGTCATTTTTGCGGCGGTGCTTCTAACGGCGGCTTTTCAGAAGCTGCCGGGCAACAAACGGGCGTTTCTCTGCGACCCATCATGCAGGACAAAAGAGATTCCGGTTGAATTCTGACATCCTTTAAATCGTCAAAATACTCGGATGGAATGTCAGAATTGAAGGTTCCCGGCGGAAATGTTCTACTGACTGGCCGCAATTATGTGATGAAACATCGCAAGCAGTGGAATAAATCCGAAGGCGATTTGGCTTTTTACCGTGATTTTCACGGAACGGCTGTGGAATTGACCGTATACTCGATCGGAGAATTAAGTTTTCCGAAGAAAACTTGCAACGGAATGCTCGAAGTTTGCCCGACCGGAGAAATAATTTTAAGTTTTGGGGGGAGATCAGCGATGAGTAAAGAGTCGCGACGTGTGGCAGGCCTTTTGCTGATTATTTTGCCGACCGTCCTTTATGGCGGCGTGAGCTTACTGCGGCTGCTAACCGACCCGGGGTCCGGATATGCGGAGAATCCGCTCCGGCAGGATTTATTTCGAGCCGGCCATGCCCATGCGGGGGTTTTATTGGTCTTATCATTGATTACCTTGAGGTATGTCGATGAAACAAGCTTATCGGACGGGTGGAAACAGTTTGTCCGCTCCAGTATACCGACGTCCGCCATCTTCCTTCCGGCCGCCTTTTTCTTCTCGGTTCTTTCACCGGATGCGGCAAAGCCGAATGCTTTCATCTATTTGGCTTATGTCGGAGCGGTGCTGCTTGGGGCTGGATTAGTGACGTTGGGGATCGGACTGTTAAAAGGGAAAAATGACGCGTAAATGAGGATCTTTTAGAGGGACGTATATCAGGTGCAAGAGATAAAGAGGATGAAGCGGCCGACTGTTACCATCCTTTTGCTATCGCGCTGAGCCTTGCCGGGGGCTTTGGCGGCGGATGCCAGACCCCCCATGGTTTTCCGGACGAAGGAAAGGCATGGATGAGAAATGGGCACATGGGAGCAGGTCCGCCCGGTTGACGGCCGTCTGCTCCCTGCGTCCGATTTTCCCCGCTTCCATCCCTTCGGGGAAAAGGAAAGTCCGGCTGTTCCGATTTCGTCATCACGCCGGAAGATGCGGACAATAAGCCGGATGAAAATTTGCCAAGGTTTGGGCGCAGGTTGGAAGTGCGATCGCTTAGTATATGCTTGACACCGGGCAGAAGTTCAGCGGGGGTTGGGCGCATGGCCAGCCGGAAAAGGCACGGATTGCTCACGGTGATCCGATCCGGGAACCCGGCACCAGCCGGCCGCTTGAGGTTTCCGGTCCGTCCGGCTTCCCGTTCATTATTGGTTGCCCGTACAAAAACAGGCAGTTTATGAAACCGGTTGGCAACACAAGTTTCCTTCGCCTTTTTCAAGGGCCGACCGGAGGCTGTCCAACACTTGCGACCAGGCGGCCTGGTGCCATTGATAGGCTTCTTCCCATTCTTCTTCGTTTTTGAATCCGGAATGTTCCACGATGACTTTGGACGTATCCGGGCCGAGCGCTTCAAAGCTCACTTTCACCCGGGTCAGCTCGTCTTCGTTGTTCATGAGATGGGCAAAATTGTCCGGCCCTTTCCACGTGAAATGCAATTCCTTTTGTTCCGCGAGTTTGGTAATCTTGCAGCCCCTCGTGTTCATGGAATGCTTATTCCCCGGGATGAAATACAATTCAAATGGCCCGCCTTCTTTCGCCTCCACCACGGCTTCCGGCGCGAACCATTCGGCCACTCGCTCGGAAATGGTCCACGCATACCAAACCAAATCCAGCGGAGCCCGAATGGTGACTTCTTTGAGAATCACCTTGTCGTTTGCAGCCATTTTCAATTCCTACCTCCTCACAAAATTCCCCGCGTCTATCCTATCAAAAACAAAATGTTGATATCGGTAAAAAAACGAATCGCTGAAACCCGTCCGTGGGGGCGGGTCAAATGAAACGGCAGTCAACCGTCTCTCGTAGTCGAAGTCTACGAGGACGAAATCTCCTTCGGTCAAAGGAAGCGGCAGTCAATCCGTCCCGGATCGCGGGATCGGGCCAAGTTTGGGACAATTGACCATCTCCCCGGTAACATCGAGGGAAAGTCCGCCAGGGACCGTCTTTTTTAGAGCGGGAAACGAAATGCGGTGCGTCGGGGAGTTCCGTCGTCTTGTTCCTTAGTTCATGATGGCCGGCGATCCGAGCCGCCGCTCATTCCCGGTTTCCGCCGCGCCGCCCGCGCCGGAGATCCGTTCCTGTTCCATTTCCCTCCTTTTCCGTCAGAGTTCCGGGACGTGGGCGGAAGCGAAGAAGCGGGGCCCCGGGCGCCAAGCCCTATCGCCGCGGGAGCTGCCGGGACTTTCCCGATCCGATCATACCATAAAGCGGGGATCGGAATTTCTTGTCGATTGCTGTCTTTCCGATCCCGACGGATAAAGGGGGCCGGCAACGGAGGAGGATAGCGGGATCGGAGGGGCAACCGGGGTGATGGCGAGGGTTTGCCATGCGGGACTGCCTTCAAAAGTTTTTTCCCCCGGCGAAGACGGCGGGAGGATGCCGATCCGGGGCGGACGGCCCCGGCCGCTCGCGAAAGCAATAACGTTATCGGGCATTCCGCCGTTATCGTCCATGTAAAAATCCGAAAAATAGGGCGGAGCGGCAGCAAAAGGAAAACGTGCAAGATTATTAAAATGATGGAATGACAATCTTCTTCGGCCATTACCGGACCGTTTCCCCTTGTGCCCATTTTCCAAATCCGCAGGGAGGCCGCGCACCGACAGATTTGTTTTCCAAACCGCCGACGTTTGCCAAGGAAATGAGGCAGCCTGAATTCCTATATGGGTGCAGGTCTTAGGCTGTTTGTCTTTTCGGGAACAACATAAAAACAGGCCACGCATTTGCTTCTGGCGGCCTGTTTTTTTCGCTTGATGTCAATAGGCATTAAATATTCAAGGCTTGTTTTACCGTTTCTTTCAAAGGGGTCAGGGTTCCGATCAGTTTTTGCAGGTCATCCGACGTTTTGGACGTTTCGCCGTTGGCAACCGCGTCGTAGATCACCGCCGTAAGTTCGGCAAACGGTTCCGGGACGCCGGCTTTGATGAGGATAGTTTTCTCTTCTTCAAATGAGACGGACTGATGCACGACCTTTTTGCCGGATACCTCGGAGAGGATTCGGGCCAGATCGTCGAATGTCCAAGGCTGATTGGAAACCAGGTTGTACGTCTTGTTTTCATGTCCTTCCTCTGTCAGGACGGTGGCGGCGGCCAAGGCAAGATCATGGCGGGTTGCTGAGTTGACGATGCCGCTTCCCGCATTCGTAATGAGGGTTCCGGATTCTGCGGAGGCGCGCAGCCCCTCATTCACAAAAAGTTCCGTATACAAGGCGTTGCGCAGGAAAGTATAGGGGATATTGGTCGTGCGAATGGCATGTTCCGTCGCCAAATGGACGTGCGCAAGGGGCAGTTTTGCCTCTTCGGCGAAGGCATACCCGGTGTAGGCGATATGTTTTACCCCCGCATCTCTGGCCGCTTTTACGACATTGGCATGTTGGACGATGCGGAGCGTATCGTCCGCGTCCGGGCTCGAGATAAAGAGCAGCTTGGAGACGCCGGCAAAAGCCTTTTGAAGGGATTCCGGATGATTGTAGTCGCCATGGCGCACTTCCACGCCTTGCCCGGCAAGGGCGGAGGCTTTTTCAACGTCACGGACGACGGCAATGATTTCACTGGCGGGAACTTTTTTGAGCAAATGCCGGATCACAAGTCCCCCGAGTTGGCCGGTAGCGCCAGTAACCGCAATGGACATAGACATTTCCCCTTCTTTCTGAAGTTTTTTAAATGGAATCATATCCGGAGGCGGGTTCCAAAAAATCATCATCCGCGAAACGAACATGGCCGCAACGGCTGAAAAACGCCTGTTAAACGTGCGGATTTTTTGGGATGGACCGTATGGGAGGAATGACTTTTACGGGTTTGGGTCATCTTGCCCACCATTATAATGGCATCAGATGCGCAAATCAAATTTTATGCCTGCGCTGCCCGAAAACGTAATGCCTGCAAAACGAAGATGACCGATCCTTCGATTTTGTCCCGCCTGTTGCAGCCGAGGCGATGGCTTCATCCGTTCTTTCAGCCTTTCGCTTGTCTGCCGCCGTTCAGTTGATGAAAACATTTTTGGGCCGGATCAACGAATATATAAGCAAATCATGGCCATCCGTGGCAGCCCGCGTTCTTTCCCCCTTTTTGAAAACCGGAGGACAGGTGCCGGGGTCAAGTTCGCGGAATTGGGAAGCAAGCAGGCAAAAAAAGAGATGCCCTATTCGAAATTTTCTGTTAGAATGTAGACAACCATCCCATGAATCTTTCTGCGGAAGGGGTTCAAGATCTGCCGAATCCTGTTAGAGGGGGGGAGGTGTGGAAACGGGGTGGATATCCTGAAACTATGGCAGTAAGCCGCCGAATCGGCGGCAGCCATCCCGAAACGTGAGGCAACGGGTCCATTTCCAATGATCCTGATCCGATTTTATGAGGGGATGAGGATTCCCGTCAGGGCTCCTTTGTCGGAAATCAATGCTGGCATATGCTTTTCATTCAGCGGATGAGGATTCCTATAGAGGGTTTTTGCTAGAAATCAATGGTGGCATATGTTTTTCCCGGCGGTAGATTCCCGTCGGGCTCCTTTGTCCCTTGGGGTTGCACCAGTCTTAATCCGCCAGGCAGAACCGCGGGTGGCGGAGATGATGCCTATCCGTTCCCTTTGTCCGCTCGGAGGAAAAGGCTTGCCCCGTTCGGCTGTTCCGGTTAGGAGGGGGGAGAGCCCCGTCATGATCCGGACAGCCGCAGGGACAAACTTCCGTTTTTCGGGCAATTAAACGGCTTCATCCGGCGCGCTTTTGCATGGGTGGGAAGGCACGGTGCCGCGCATCCCCCTCACCGGTCAGGATGCCGCCAAAATGATGCGGTCGTGTTTTCTTTATCCGCTGATCGATGGGGAGGAATGAAGATGCCAGGTTCCGTTTTTCGGCAGGCGGTCCGGGATGCGACGGGAATCACCTGGGAAGAGTGGGTCACGGCCTTGCAGCAGGCGGTGGATCCCTCCTGGTCCCGCGAGGAGATCAAGGCGCATATCGGCGAATATTTTCAGGTGACGGACGAATGGGCGGAATGGCTGGCTGTCATGTACGGTCAGCTTCTGGGCCGGATTCCCGTCGGCGTCACCAAAGACGCGGGCGTTCAAATCGGCGTCCGAAAGACGGTCGCGGTGGAGAAGGAAGAGGTTTGGGGCTTCCTGACTTCGCCGCAGGGCTTGCCCTTATGGCTCGGGGACGTCTCCGGGTTCCGGCTGCAAAAGGGATACGAATTCCAATCTGCGGAAGGCATCACCGGAAAACTTACGGTGGTTTTGCCGAATCAAAAGCTCCGCATGAGATGGAAGCTCCCGGAATGGGAAAAACCCTCCCGGCTGCAATTGTTATTGCTGTCCGTTGCTTCGGGCAAAACGACCGTCGCCATCCATCAGGAAATGCTGGAAGATGTCTATGTCAGGGAATTGATGCGACGTTTCTGGGCGGAGAAGCTGAAGCAAATCAAAAATCATTTGGAGGCGGGGCGATGAATCGATTCAGTCATATCGATTTGCGAGTGAAATCCTGGGAACAAGTCCGCATCTTTTATGAAAACCTGCCCCGCGTTGGGTTTTACCCGCACTTTCCATTCGGAAAAATGGAAAGTGTTTGCCGCGGAGGGAGAACTTCCGAGTGTTCCGTACTTTGCCATTACGGAAGATCCCGGCCATGAGCCGAACGAAAATCTGATCGGGTTTTGGGCCCATGACCGGGAGGAAGTGGACCGGATCGCGGAGCTTGTGGTCCGGTATGGGGGCGTCATCAACAGCGGCCCCCGGCTGTTTCCGATCAGCCCGACATACTATGCGGTTTATTTTGAAGATCCGTGCGGAAACAAGTACGAAATGGTCCACCGCTTAAATTGACCGGGCATCCCGAAGCCCGCTCGGAGCCTTTTCCGCTCAATCCGCTCCTTTTTGCGGAAACCGGTTATGGTTTGCGGTTTGCCCGGGCGATTTCCCGCTTGACGGCCGGCGCCACTTTAGTCCCCAGCAGTTCGATGGCGTGCAGCACTTTTTTGTGCGGCAGCGTGCCGACGGTCAACTGCAAAAGGAAGCGGTCGTGGCCGAAAATCTCATGCTGGAACAAGATTTTTTCGATCACTTGCTCGGGGCTGCCGACAAAATTGGCGCCCCGCAAGGAAAGAGAAAACTCGAACTGCTCCCGGGTCATGGGCGGCCAGCCCCGTTCCCGCCCCAGCCGGTCCATCATCGTTTTGAACGCGGGATAGGCGGTGTCGGCCGCTTCCCGGGACGAATCGGCGAGAAAACCATGGGAATTGATGCTGAGGCGCGGCGGTTTATGGCCGGCCTTTTGCGCAGCCTCACGATGCAATCGGGCGAAGGGCGCAAAACGCTCGGGCAGGCCGCCGATGATGCCCAGCGCCATCGGCAGGCCGAGCATGCCCGCCCGGATGGCCGATTCCGGGGTTCCGCCTACAGCCACCCACACGGGAAGCGGGTTTTGCAGGGGCCGGGGATAGACGCCGCGATTGTCGAGCGGCGGCCGATGCTTCCCCGACCATGTGACCTTTTCGGATTCCCGCAGCTTGAGCAACAGATCGAGCTTTTCTTCAAACAGTTCGTCATAATCCTTCAGGTCATAGCCGAAAAGGGGAAAGGATTCGATAAAGGAACCGCGGCCGACCATGATTTCGGCGCGGCCTTGGGTGAGCAGGTCCAGGGTGGCAAACTGCTGGAATACCCGGACCGGATCGTCGGAGCTCAGGACGTTGACCGCGCTGGTCAACCGGATGCGTTTCGTGCGGGCGCCGGCGGCGGCAAGCACTACCGCCGGGGCCGAAACGGTGTAGTCGGGCCGATGATGTTCGCCGATGCCGAATACATCCAGCCCGACTTGATCGGCCAGTTCAATTTCTTCCATCAGGCGCCGCAGCCGTTCCTCCGGGCTGATCAATCGGCCGGTTTCCGGGTCCACCGTCCGTTCTCCGAATGTGTAAATGCCGATTTCCATCACTTGGCTCCTCCTTCGACTTGCCGTTCGTTCATTCGGTGTTAGAACTATCTTACTCCATTTATCCGATGCCGGGCAACCAAAGCGACTTCTCCGGGGAAATCCGTGCTGTGGCGTCAATCCGGCTGAATGGCCACTGCACCGGCCCCGTTCTGTTTTCCCGGTTCCCGTTTATGCCTTTGACAATGCCCCATTCGCCAACCGCCGGACGGATGACCGGCCCGGGCGAAAAACCCGCCCCCCGCGGGTATTTCCCGATGGTTCCCGGCCGCAGAATATTCTCTGACCGAAAAGGGAGAGATTTCCTCGACGGACAAAGGGCCGGCAAAACGGGCAAAAGATCAATGAAGGGGAAGACAAAAAAGGAGGGGACGATCTTCCCCTTGCACCGGCAGCAGCGAAAATTCGGACGAAATCTGTTGAAATCGGCAAAAAGCCCGTGCCGACGCGGCACGGGCCTTCTCATCGGAGCGGTTATTCTTTTTTCTTTGCCCTTGTTTACCGCTCAATTCCTTTTGCGAGGGCTCCGGGCGATTATTCGTTTATTTCCTTGCGGATGGCGGCCAGCCGGGGGTACTGTTTCAATTTCCGGTACAGGGTGGTGCGGCCCATCTTGAGGAGCCGGGCTGCCTGCGAAACGTTGCCCCCGGCTTCGCGGAGGGCGAGGGCGATCCGCGATTCTTCATCCACGGATGTCCGGCCCGGGTTTTCCGGAAGGGGGTTCTCCCGGATGGAATCGCTTTCAATCAACTTGTCATCGGGCAGCTGGAGATCGCCCGGGCCGACGGCATCCTTTCCCTTGACAAAATGGGCCCGGAAGACGGCCTGGCGGATGACGTGCCGCAATTGCCGGATGTTTCCCGGCCATTGATACTGTCTCAACAGATGCATGGCCTCCGGGGCGATGGACAGGGGCGGAATATTCAGTTCGGCCGTGATCTCATGCAAAAAGTGGCGGATGAGTTCGTCCAGATCGGTCCGTTCCCGCAAGGGCGGAAGAACGATCTCCATTTCATTCAGCCTGAAGTACAGATCGGCGCGAAAACGCTTTTGCACAACCTCTTGATACAGATCCCGGTTTGTGGCGGCCACAATCCGCACATCCACCGGTTTCGATACGTGGGAACCGATGCGCGTGACCCGCTTTTCTTCCAGCACCCGGAGCAGAACGGCCTGGGAAGCCAAGGGAAGTTCGCCGATCTCGTCGAGAAACAGGGTGCCCTGATTGGCCGCTTCAAATTTGCCCATTTGTCCCTTCTGCTGGGCGCCGGTAAAGGCGCCTTTTTCGTATCCGAAGAGTTCCGATTCGATGAGGGATTCCGGGATGGCGCCGCAATTCACCACCACAAACGGTCCTTTCCGTCCGCTTTGCCGGTGCAGTTCCCTTGCGGCGATCTCTTTTCCCGTGCCCGTTTCCCCCCGGATTAAAACGGTGGCATTCGATTTGGCGATATGGCGGAGTAAGGCGAAAACTTGCTTGACCTTGGGGCAGGAGGCGATGATCCTCTGAGGCGCGGAACGAGCTTCATCCTTTTTGCCGGCGTCGCTCGTCCGGCCGTCACCGGCTGAAGGCCCGGATGGTGCCGGCATGGGGGAGAGGATGGTGCAGAACGGATGTTTGCGCTCGTCCTTCACGGCGCGAACGATCCACGTGTCCGGGACGCCGGAACGGGCGGATTCCTCCAACCGGAGTTCGGTGATGTCGCCGTTTTTCAGGGAAAGGATGCTTGCGGCACCGTGCTTGCCGAAAAGCATCTCGAGGGGCTGGCCGACGCACCGGCTGGCCTGGACGTGAAACAGGGCCTCGGCCGCCTGGTTCATGCGCTTGATCTTTCCTTCGCCGTCCACCGACAGAAGCGGCTGCGCGCAGGTTTGCATGATCGCATCGGCTGCATGGAGGACAAGGGTCAGTTCCCGCCGCGATTCCTCCAAAAGCAGGCGGGATTGGCAAGCCATCGCCGCCGCCGTCACCATGCCCAGGGTATGGGGATGGTGCGCATGAACCTCACCGCTGATGTCCAGGACGCCGATCAGTTCGCCCCTTGACGTGTAAAGGGGCGCCGCGTAACAGGTGAGAAAATGGTTTTCGTAGCAGAAGTGTTGGCTGCCGACGATACTGACCGGTTTCCGTTCCATCAGCGCCGTCCCGATCGCGTTCGTTCCCTTCACCCGTTCGTGCCAGTTGGCGCCGGTGCTGAGCTGCACCATTTTGGCCCGTTCCGTGAACGGCGACTTTCCCCAGGAGGACAGGATGTAGCCGTCCGCGTCGGAGAGCAGCACCATGAAAGACCGTTTCTCCAGGAACTTCCAGAGCGGTTTCAGCACCGTTTCCGCAGCGGAAAGCAGCGGGCGCAGCCGGGACTGGCGGTCGCGCAGTTCACCGCCGCTCAAGATATCGTTTACCACATGGTCCGGGTCGACGCCGAATTGCCTGCTGCGTTGATGGGAAGCGGTCAGCACCTGGGGCGATTCCAGGATCTCCACGGTCATTCCTCCTTTCCGGATCTATTTTTCAAATTAGTCTATATTTACTATCTGTTCTATATTATTTATTTATATCAAATTATACCAAAGGAATTGAATTTACAAAATCATCCGATTGTTCCATCCTTTGTGCCGATGGAACAATCACTGTTCCAAAAGGGTGTTCAATGGAACAAAATCGGGCGGCTTCAACCGGGTTGAAGGCCGCGGCCTGACTGCGCCATGGCCTTTTGAAGAGATTTGGCATGAACTTTGCATTAACAAAAAGGCGGAAGGCGAAAGACGGAAAACCTGAGAAGAACCATGCGGGGTGAGGGGAAATGACGTAGCAGGGAAGCGGGGAAAGGCCGGAGGATATTGAAAGCGATATCATCGGATTCCGCTTGGTTCCGTCGGGCGCCGGGACCGGGACGGAAAAGGCTTCTTCATTACCGCACGGGAGATGGGAAGCGCATTCGGGTTGAATCAGCAAAAAATCCATATCGTAAGAAGGAGGAATGACCTTATGACCCAACAAGTGTCGGCATCTTATCCGGCGCCGAACACGCCGGAAAGCCCCGTTCAGTACAAGGAGAAATATGACAATTTCATCGGCGGCGAGTGGGTGCCCCCGGTAAACGGGGAATATTTCGAGAATCCGTCTCCGGTGAACGGGCGGGTGTTTACCAAGGTGGCCCGTTCCCAAAAGGAAGACATTGAACTCGCCCTGGATAAGGCTCATCAGGCCAAGGAAAAATGGGGAAATACCTCCGTCGCGGAGCGCAGCCGCATCTTGCTGAAAATCGCCGACCGGCTGGAAGAAAACCTGGAAAAACTGGCCCTCTCAGAGACTTGGGACAACGGGAAGCCGATCCGCGAAACGCTGGCTGCCGACCTGCCCCTGGCGATCGATCATTTCCGCTATTTTGCCGGAGTGATTCGCGGCGAAGAAGGATCGGTGTCCGAGATTGACGCCCAAACCTTGTCGATGCACATCAAAGAACCCATCGGCGTGGTGGGGCAGATCATTCCTTGGAATTTCCCCCTCCTGATGGCTGCCTGGAAACTGGCCCCCGCCCTTGCGGCAGGAAACTGCGTCGTCCTGAAACCGGCGGAACAGACACCGGCCACCATCATGCTGTTTGCCGAATTGGTGGGGGACCTGCTTCCTCCGGGAGTATTGAACATCGTCAACGGCTTTGGTCCCGAAGCGGGGCAACCCCTGGCGACCTCGCCCAGGGTAGGAAAAGTTGCCTTTACGGGTGAAACCACGACGGGCCGGCTGATCATGCAGTTCGCTTCCGAGAACATTACGCCGGTGACCCTCGAACTGGGTGGAAAATCGCCCAACATTTTCACCGAAAGCGTGATGCGGAAAGATGACGCCTTCCTGGAAAAGGCCCTGGAAGGATTTACGCTGTTCGCCTTGAATCAAGGGGAAGTCTGCACCTGTCCTTCCCGCGCCCTGATCCAGGAATCGATCTATGATGAATTCATCGAAAGGGCGTTGGAGCGCGTCCGGAAGATCAAGATGGGCGATCCCCTCCATCCCGAAACGATGATGGGCGCCCAGGCTTCCAAAGATCAGTATGAGAAAATCCTCAGCTACATCGACATCGGCAAAAAGGAAGGGGCCGAAGTGCTGACTGGCGGCGGGCCCTACCACAATCCGCAGTACCCGGACGGATACTACATTCAGCCCACCGTTCTGAAGGGCCACAACAAGATGCGCGTTTTCCAAGAGGAAATTTTCGGGCCCGTGGTCTCCGTCACCACCTTCAAGGACGAAAAGGAACTGATCGAGATCGCCAACGATACGCTGTACGGACTGGGCGCCGGCCTCTGGACGCGAGACGTTCACGAGGCGTACCAGATCGCGCGGAAGATCCAGGCCGGGCGCATCTGGGTCAACTGCTACCACCTCTATCCGGCGCACGCGGCATTCGGCGGATACAAACAATCCGGCATCGGCCGCGAAAACCACAAGATGATGCTGGAACACTATCAGCAAACGAAAAATATGCTGATTTCTTACAGCAAGGAACCGGTCGGACTATTCTGATGATGGAAGGCGGCCTTGTGCCGCCTTCGGCCGCTGTCGGACCGCCGCCACAGTATGTTGCGATGGGGGGATGATCATGGACAGGGTCAAAAGGGTGCTGGTGACGGATGAGGCGAAAAAGGTGATTGACCGGCTGCGGGAAAAGCACGGGGAACTGATGTTTTTCCAAAGCGGCGGCTGCTGTGACGGTTCGGCGCCGATGTGCTACAAGCGGGGAACCTTCCGCATCGGCACAAGCGACGTGAAACTGGGGGAAATTCACGGGTGCCCCTTCTACATTTCCGGTCCGCAGTTCGAGTACTGGAAACATACCCAGCTGACCGTGGATGTGACGGAGGGAAGGGGTGCCTCCTTTTCCCTCGAAATCCCATTGGGCGTCCGCTTCCTCATCCGTTCCCGGCCCTTCACCCGGGATGAAGCGACGAGGCTTGAACCCATCAAAATAGGGGAAGAGTAATCGTAACCCCATGATGAAACGTCCAAGAGGCCGTACCGCTTGTCCCTTGGAACAACTTATGTTCCCAAGGGTCTTTTTTTGTGGTTCTGTTATCATATAGTTTTTAAACAATCCTTATCGCGTTCATCGGATATCCTTCATATGCCCATGCCAAAGCCGTGACGGATGCATAAAAAATATTGAGGGTTAAATCGTTATCACGGGAGGTATGGAAAAATGTATCCGGAACGCCAATTTTTCGGCTTCGGCCGGCGGCCCTTTTTCTTCGGAGGACGGAGCCCCTTTTTCTTCGGGGGACGGAACCCCTTTTTCTTCGGCGGTCCGTTTTTAGGCGGTTTGCTCGGCGGCTTCTTGGGCAGCGCCCTGATCGGACCGAGGCCCTATCCGTTTTATCCGCCCTTTTACGGAGGGGGGTATGGCGGATATCCGTACTTTTGGTAAAGAAAAATTTTTTCGGCGAGCTGTCTTAAACGGTCATTCCACAATGACTTTAAGGCGGCTTTTTTTATCCGCCGGTTGAAAGATGAAATTGGCCGGCGGGAAACGGCACGTGCTTCTCTAGTGAAAGGATCCGTCCCTGCAGGCGCTTAAGACCGCCGCTTTTTTAAAAAATTGTCGATTTTTTAAACCCATTTGAATAATTATTAATAATAACATGGCGGTTAAACTTTTTCGGTCGCTGACAGCCGGTGTTCGGCGCTCCTTCCGGAAAGCCGGGAAATATTTGGATTTACAGGTTCGGGATGCCCGGCACGGAAAATTTCCAAATGGGAGGGAAAAAAGTTGAGCGGGAAGGATAAACATCAGTTCATCGTCTCCAAGGAAGATTGGTCCCTCCATCGTAAAGGCCATGACGATCAGCAGCGCCATAAGGAAAAGGTGAAAGAGGCCATTCGCAACAGCCTGCCGGATTTATTGACGGAAGAAAGCATCATTTTAGCGAACGGAAAAGAAGTGATCAAAATTCCGATCCGTTCCCTGGAAGAATATAAAATCCGCTACAATGAGGAAAAGACGAAACAGGTCGGCAAGGGCGACGGGGACAGCCGGGTGGGGGATATCATCGCCCGGGGGGATTACGGGCAGAAAGGCGGCATCGGTCCCGGGGCGGGGGAATTGCCCGGGGAAGATTATTACGAAACGGAAATCTCCTTGGAAGAGATCGAATCGGAATTTTTCAAGGAATTGGAACTGCCCAACATGCAAAAGAAGGAGGATCCGCAGCTGGAAGTTACGGACTTGGAATATAACGACATCCGTAAAACCGGGCTGATGGGGAACATCGACAAGAAAAAGACGATGTTTGCCGCCTTCAAACGGAATGCCCTTTCCGGCAACCCTTCCTTCTATCCGATCGTTCCGGAGGACTTGCGGTTTAAAACTTGGAATGAAAAGGTCAAGCGGGAATCCAAGGCCGTTGTCCTCGCCATGATGGATACGAGCGGCTCGATGGGCACCTGGGAAAAATACATGGCCAGAAGTTTTTTCTTCTGGTTGACCCGCTTCTTAAGAAGCAAGTACGAATCGGTGGAGATCGTTTTTATCGCCCATCATACGGAAGCGAAAGTCGTCAGCGAAGAGGAATTTTTTGCAAAGGGGGAAAGCGGGGGGACGATTTGTTCTTCCGCATACCGGAAGGCATTGGAGCTGATCGATGAAAAATATCCCCCGTCCCGGTACAATATTTACCCTTTCCACATATCCGACGGGGACAATTTATCGAGCGACAACGCCCGCTGCGTCAAATTGGCGGGGCAGATCATGGATGTGGCCAATCTGTTCGGTTACGGGGAAGTGAATCAATATCATCGCTATTCCACCCTGATGACCGCCTATAAGCATATCAAGAACGAGAAATTCCGGTATTATATTATGAAAGAGAAAGGGGATATTTATCACGCCTTGAAAACTTTTTTTCACATCAATGAAACGGCGAAGACGGTCTGAAAAACGGATGGGGCATAAACGTTTCTTAACCGTGCGGGGAGGAGGAAAAGATTTCCCCCCTTTTTTGTGTTCCGGGCCGTGGGCGGGGGCTGCTCATTGGTTTGCGCGCCGGGTCCGAACGGAGGGGCTTTTTGTTCCCCCATGACCCCGGGAGGAGACCGCCTTGTTGACCGGAATGGGCGCCGGACGGTTTGCCGGCGAAGCCCGTGCCGCGGGATGGCTTAAGTTTTTTCCGGTATGGTTTCCGGCCGGTCTTTTCTTCTCTTCACGATTTGGTTTTTATCGGTATCTCGGGGCATTGCCCCGACGCGGGCGTTCAAGAAGGAGAAGCATCAGGCGGAATGGTCCGATTAAATCGACCGCTTGCGTTTAAAATTCGGGTGTTTGCCAAAATTATTTCTTTTTTATAACTTAATCATGAAAATTTTTAATGTTATAATATTTTTAAAATAAGGAAAAAGGGCATATTCTCTTCGAAGAGGCCGTTGTCGGGCAACGATGAAGGCAAACCATCAACGGGCATTCATATATTCTGAATAGGGTGCTGATAAATGCTCGGAAAGGAGGGATATTGTGAAAATAAAAATGATTATGGCCCTGTTTCTATGCGCGTGTTTTAGTCTGACAGCTTGTTCTTCCTCTTCATCTTCCGACGGACCAACAGAAATTCGGGTGCATGAAATGATAAGTTTTTCCAAAGCAAAAGAGAACGCATTAAAAACGATCACGGATCCGGAAGAAATCGAACAGATTGAAAAAACGTTTCATAATGCCAAAAAACAAAGCGGAATCGTTGACGTAACAGATCCGCAGTATAAGGTGGATTTGGAAAATGAAAGTTACTATCTATGGTTTAATGAAGACGGTACGGCCGTGATCATGAACACGAAAGACACCCATACCATTTTTAAGATCGATTCGGCGAATGAACTGGAAGAGATGATTCAAAATTAACCGGATGAATCCGGCAGCCCCGTTTCCCGGATCTTCCCATCCCCTATTCTCGTACCCATTCCAAAAATTCGAGACGGTTTCCGAACGGATCATCGGCGTAAATTCTTTTCGCCCCGGCAAGTTTATCATCTTCAATGACATGAACCCCGTTTTCGGTCAGACGCCGCTTCAGTTCCTCCAGATTTTCCACTTCAAAGGCGGGATGCGCCTTTTTGGCCGGGGAAAACGGTTCTTCGATCCCGATATGGACGCGGCAATTTCCAAAGGCAAACCATACCCCGCCCCTTTTCTTTAGCGTTTCAGGTTTTTCCGCCTCTTTGAAACCCAGAAGGTCTCGGAAAAATTTCCTCGCGGCGTCTTCGCTTCCCTTTGGAGCGGCAAGCTGGACATGATCGATGGCGCGAAAAGCAAAGGCCATGGTACCCTCCCCTTCTTCTGGTTTCTGTTTTTCTCATCCACCTCTACTATAACTTTTCATTAACGATAATTAAATAAAATAAATTTAATATTAATTGATAAGATCTCCTTATTATATGAAAAATAGGGATGCGCGCCGCCGAAAGCGCGGGCGACCATGCCGCTTGTGGCCGAAGACTCGGCAGAATCCAAGCTTTCGGGTGTGCGAAGTGAAAATCCGGGCGAATCGGCGGGCGGCCAAGATTGGGTGAAAGATGCGGTTGAATAGGGGCGTCCGGCATGACGGGCGGCCTCGCCGGCGCAGCACGCGGGAGCGGGCAGCAAAGGCAAGCGGCGGACGAAGGATGATCATGAACGTTTATGTTTTCGGTATTGCAAAATCAGTTCTTTCAGTTATCCATTTGAAAGGAACTAACGAGATGCTCCCGGATTCAAATCAAAACCCATGATACGAAGGCTGGCATGCAAGCAAGGGCTGCCGTATAGGATCAGGAACAAAAAACGTGCCCGGCAGCAGGAGAGGACATTAAAAAAAGCACCGAATTTTGTATGCGCTTTCGCTTTTTCCTGTTATAGCCGGAGGAATGCGCCATTAAACTTGTTTTCAAGGGAGGAGGAAAATGGATAAACAATTGTCCGGTGGCCTTTTATTGAATCTCGTTGCACCGGGTTTCGGCCATATTTATTGCGGGGAAAAGATCCTGTCCGGATATATCCTTTCTTGTCCATCTTCATAGTTATCGGATGAATTACGGCGCCGATCATTGCGTTATATCGTTATATTGATATTGTGAAAATGCTTGAGCATAAGGCCTATGAGAAATGAAAGATCCTTTCTTCGGCCGGCTGCCTTATTTTCGGACAGAGTAGATCGATTCCCGGAACGAAGGGATGCTGCCGTTTTTCACAACATGGATCCGGTTCAATTCAGGCAGCGTCAGGGGCCTTTTCGTATGTCATGCCGATTGCAAATGGATATGGGGACTATCATGGAATTTGGAAGGAAAAGTCCCGCGGAGATTGAAATTTCTGCCACAATGGAACCTCGGGGCCCGATATCCCTGCTTAAACATTTATCCATCCGATGATTTTTTGGAATGGGGCGCAGGGCCTTTGCCATCCTTTTTGTTTGATGAAACCGGACGGAAAACGTTAGACCGTATGAACGGATTCTCCGATCCGGACGCATATTCGGTGCCGGTCTGAAGCGCCTTTCCTGAAGCGGCCGGCAAAACGAGAAAAGGAAAAATTAAGAAACGCGGGGTTTTCCTGTTTCCCCGCGTTTTCGTTTTTTCGGATGGAAATGGGAGCCGCTTTAAAAAGCTGCAGGAAATAATTTGCCGGAAATTTTTCTCCGGTTCGCATCGCGTCTTCCTTTGTAAAGCTGTCCGCGAAGCGTCTTTCCTTTTTAATGCCCGAAAAAGGCGAGATGGATCATAAATAATACGGCAAACAGGATGATGAGGGGATGGACCTCGCGCCATTTTCCCGTCGCCAGCTTTAGGACCGGGTAGGCGATGAAGCCCAGGGCGATGCCGGTGGCAATGCTCGATGTGAGCGGCATGCTCAACAGGATTAAGAAGGCGGGAAAGGCTTCATCCAGTTCATCCCACTTAATTTTTGCCACATGGCCCATCATGAGGCTCCCGACGATAATCAGCGCCGGCGAAGTGATGGCGGGCAGGCTGGACAGGGCGGATACGACCGGTCCGAACAGGGATGCCACGATGAAAAGGCAGGCGACCGTCAGCGAAGTGAGCCCGGTCCGTCCTCCCGCGGCCACGCCGGACATCGATTCAATATAAGCCGTTGTCGGGCTCGTTCCGAACATGGCGCCGACCGTCGTGGCGACGGAATCGGACAGAAGGGCCTGTTTCGCCCGGGGAAGCGTCTTTCCTTTCATCAGGCCCGCCTGCTCGGCAACGCCGATGATCGTCCCCGTCGTGTCAAAGACCGTGACCAGCAGGAAGGCGAAAACGACCCCGTATAAGGAATGCTGAAACACGTCCGTCAGCGCTTCGATGGGATTGACGATGATCATCCCTTCCGGAAGCGACGGCAGGGAAAAAATTTTGCCTTCGAAGGAAATTTCTCCGGTCAAAAAGGCGACGAAGGCCGTTGCGGCCATGCCGATAAAGAGGGCGCCATTTACCTTCAGCGCCATCAAAAAGATGGAAAGGAGCAGGCCGAAGATCGTCAAAAGAACGACGGGGGAGGTCAGGTCCCCCAGTCCGACAAGGGTCGCGTCATTCGCGGTGATGATCCCCGACTGCCGCAGCCCGATAAAGGCGATAAACAGTCCGATCCCCGCGGAAATCCCATGTTTCAGATTGTCGGGAATCGCCTCAATCATCTTCGTGCGGACGGAGGTTACGGACAGGATGATGAAGAGGATCCCCGCAACGAACACGCTGGCGAACACTTCTTCGTAGCCGAATTTTCCCCCGGACCCGAGAACGACGGAGATAAAGAAAGCGTTCAATCCCATCCCCGGAGCCACCGCGATCGGATAATTGGCGAACAATGCCATCCACAGGGTGCCGATCACTGCCGCGATGATCGTCGCGGAAAAGACTTGTTCGAAAGGCACGCCCGCAGCTTGCAAAATCGACGGATTGACGATGACGATGTAGGCCATCGTTAAAAAAGTGGTCAAGCCGGCCATAATTTCCGTTTTCCTGTTTGTGCGATTTTTCTCAAGATTGAACATATCGATCACCCAAATACGAACGTTTTTTAAACACATATTTAATATTATTCGTTTTTTATCCGCATTGCAAGAGCCAAACAAAATTTTTTCCGGATCTAGGCGGACGGAGCGGCGGAAAAGGAAGCCGGACCGTTTCATCGGGAAGGAATTGGCGGGACGGAAGGCGAATGTTTTAGTGGGACATCTCGGGCCGTCAATCAAGCGGCCCGAAAGGGAACAAGGAGCGGAACTTTCGGAAAAGGAGACCGGCTAGTGTGCGGGAACCTTTCCCTCCGTCAGGGGGACGAGGTTGGTTTTGCACCGGAGATCGGAGAACGTTCCGCCGCCCGGGGATTGTGGGATTGGCAAGCCCCGGCGGAGTCATTTTAGCGCCTTTCGGCGCCGGGGAAATGGATTTGCCGGAAACGAAAGCGCAACCGGACTTTTCCGCCGCTGAAAACGGTTTATCGAAGCGTAGGCCAATGTTCTTTTCGCCGGCCGTGCGCGAACCTGTTCCCCGTCAAAATCTCCGGCTGGCGGAGATCGATCTGCCCGCCGCCAAAAAATGCGAAAAAGGAAAGGAGTGGCAAGGGGTGTATCAAACGATCAAATGGGAAGGGGAAGAAAGGGTGGCATGGATCCGGTTAAACCGGCCGGAAAAAATGAATGCGATGAACGGGACGATGCAGGCAGAATTGATGGAAGCCATCAAAAGGACGAAACGGGATGAAAAATTCCGCTGCCTGGTGATCACCGGAGAAGGGAGGGCCTTTTGTTCCGGAGCGGATTTAACGGAGATGGGGAAAGATCTGGATTACGGGGAGATTTTAAGGACGGCTTACAATCCGTTGATCCTGGAACTTCAATCTTTGGAAATCCCGGTGATTGCCGCCGTCAACGGGGCGGCCGCCGGCGCCGGCTTCAGTCTGGCCTTGGCCTGCGACCTCAGGGTCGTCCACGAGAGCGCCTCCTTCCATCAAGCCTTTGTCCATATCGGCTTAATTCCCGACGCCGGAAATTTGTATTTTTTGCCGAGAATGATCGGTTATGCCAAGGCCATGGAACTGTCCCTGCTGGGGGAGGCCGTTTCCGCGGAGAAGGCCGTGGAACTGGGCCTGGCTTCCCGGGTGATCCCGGCTGCCAGCTGGGAAAAAGAAATCCGTGATTTTGCCGAAAAAGTGGCTTCCTTGCCGACAAGGGCGATCGCTCTCATGAAACATTGCCTGCAAAAAACCTTTGAAACCCCGCTCCCGCAAATGCTGGAATACGAAGCGGCGGCCCAAAAGGCGGCCGGCAGAATGGCCGACCACAGGGAGGGGATCCGGGCCTTTCTGGAAAAAAGAAAAGCGCGTTTCAGCGGGCGATGAAAACCGCTTTCGCCGTGGGGATCATGCGGTTCTCTAGTTTTTGGGGGAAGGAGCCCGCAGTCGATCCGGTTCCGCCGGCATCCGCTTCGCTTTAGGGAATCGGAAAGGATGGTATTTCCCGGGGAATGGGCTGCTACGCCCGCAAAGGAGGAAGATCGACCGCCCGATTGTATGACGAAATCACCGGGGAATGGGCTGCGTCGCCTGCAAAACCCGATGCGGACGGAAAATCCGCAAGCGGCGATTCCGGTCATCACAGGGAATAATGAACGCAGATCCGAAGCCAACGGAGCTACAGCTTGAGGAAAGGGCGCCTTCGGGAATTCTTATGCCGGACAAAGTCGAAATATTCAAAAAATAAAAGGGAGGAGTCGGGATTGGCTGCCGTACGATTGGACATTCAAAATCAAATCGCCGTCGTCACCCTCAACCGCCCGGAGACGTTAAACGCGTTGAACTTCGGGATGCTCGAGGAACTGGAACGGACGGTGGAACGGCTCCGGTACGACCGGAATGTCCGGATCGTCATCTTTACCGGAGCCGGCGAAAAGGCGTTCAGCGCCGGAGCGGATTTAAAAGAACGGAAGAACTTGACGGACGATGAAGTGCGAAGAAATGTGAACAAGACCCGCACCCTTTTTCAGCGGATTTCGGAATTGCCGAAACCGACCATTGCCGCCGTCAACGGGTACGCCTTCGGCGGCGGGTTTGAGCTGATGCTGGCCTGCGATTTGCGTATCGCCGCCAAAACGGCCGTCATGGGATTGACGGAAACGAGCCTGGCCATCATACCCGGAGCCGGCGGAACGCAGCGGCTCCCGCGCCTGATCGGGGAGGCGCGGGCAAAGGAATTGATCTTCGCCGCAAGGAAGATCACAGCCGAAGAAGCCTATCTGTACGGCATCCTCAACAAAATCGCCGAACCGGATGAACTGATGGATGTATGCTTCCGATTGGCGGGGGAGATTTTGCAAAACGGCCCGTTGGCCGTCCAGCAGGCGAAAATGGCCATCCGGCTCGGCATGGACGTGGATTTGAAGACGGGGCTGGCCATCGAGGAAGAGGCCTATGAAAAGGTCCTGGCCACGAAAGACCGGATCGAAGCGTTAAGGGCTTTTGCCGAGAAGCGGAAACCAAATTTTTCCGGGGAATAATTTTTTATGAGCTAATTGCGCTGTCCGCAATAACTTGTCCCGCAAAACTTTGCGAGACCTGTCAAAAAAATTTTCCCCCATTTTCCGATGTAAAAACAGAGGAAATCATGCTTTGAACGGAGCAGCTAAAAAAATTCCCCCCAGGCGAAAAGGGCATAAAAAATGGATCCCCTTTGGTGTAAAATGAAATTATCACAAAATACACTCAACACCCAAAGGAGGGATCCATATGGCTATTATACCACAACTCAGCTTATTTTCGTGGAATGAAATTGAAGAATTGGGAGATTTGGAACGGCTCCGTCTGGTCCTCGAAAATATGCCGGATGAAGCATTCAT
>Ga0207865_100809_pt1 | contig 29110 bp, 32 predicted proteins | sample HigsolmetaAR204D_FD_184836 | JGI IMG/M metagenome (GOLD analysis project Ga0207865, IMG submission 184836) | Ionic liquid and high solid enriched microbial communities from the Joint BioEnergy Institute, USA - AR20-4-D (SPAdes) (version 2) ...
TCGTGTATTTGACGATCCAAGACTTTAATGAGAAATGGGCGGGGCGAAAGTTGCGAGGATTTGCCGAAGCGCAGGAAGTCCTCCAGCGAATGTTTGAAGAACGTTACAATTAACCATATATTGTAAATGAAAATAAACAAAATAAGGGGATTCTCCCTTTCCCCACAGGAGACTGAATATTCAGTCTCCTGTGGGGAGGAAATACCCCCCCTCTATTCTAAATCCATTTCAGAGATACCCTATCTATCTTACATTACACAAAATTCTTGACGGTACCAATAATTGAGTGGAGGTAAACAATTATGAACGATAATAAAAAAAGTATTACTAATAAAGTGTCGAGTTTAGTTGATAAATTAGCTGGTCCAATGGGAAAATTCGGGGAGTTTCCAATTGTTGTGGCTTTAAAAGATGGTTTAGTGGCAACTATACCAATTATTATCATAGGAAGTATCTTCTTACTAATTGCAATGCTTGGCATGGAAAATACCTTCAAAGAAGGCTATGCGATTCCAGCAATGGCTTCTTTCTCACCTAAACTTTTGGTTATCTATAGCTTAACAATGAACTTCATGGCATTATATGCAGCTGTCAGTATTGGTATGGCATATGGAAGAATTTACAATTTAGACCCAATAAATTCAGCAATTATTTCCTTAGGCTCTTTCCTGTTAGTTACGATTAATGGTACCTCAGATAACATGATATCTGTCTCATCATTCGCACCCCAAGGTTTATTTACTGCAATGGCTGTATCAATTTTTTCTGTTTGGATATACAGAATATGTATAGAAAAAAATTTGGTAATCAAAATGCCAAAAGGAGTTCCGCAAGGAATTGGAAATGCATTTTCAGCTTTAATTCCATTTACAATTGTTTTCATTATAGTTTGGTTGATTCGAACTGTGCTGAATTTTGATTTGGTTAGCTTTATGGCTACTGTTCTTCAACCTGTTTTTAACGCAGCAGATAATATTGTTGTCTTTACCACTAAAATATTTACTGAACTTTTATTATGGAGTACAGGTATGCATGGTACAATAATGTTAGATAGCATTTTTGGACCTTTAAAAACAGTGTGGATTGGAGAAAATGCTCAAGCAATTTCAGAAGGTGTAAAGGCTACTGAACTTCCTCATATTTGGACAAATGTGACTGAACGTATGGTTATCTGGGTTGCTTCGGCTTGGGGGCTTATGTTTTGGATGTGGACATCAAAACTTAAATCAGCAAGAGCGATTGCTATTGCCGCTACTCCAGCTGCAATATTTACAATTATTGAACCTTTAGTTTTTGGATTGCCAATAGTATTTAATCCGTTTTTAATTATTCCATTTATATTGTCTGGAACTGTAGCTGCATTCGTAACATACGGAATTTTTGAACTTGGAATTATTAATCGGGTGTTTGTTGAATTGCCTTGGGCAACGCCTCCTTTTATTGCAGGTCCACTGGCTACAGGTGATTGGAAATCACTTCTGCTTGTTATCATTAACTTTTTAATAGGCGTTGTTATCTACTATCCTTTTTGGAAAGCATATGAAAGAAATGAACAAAAAAAAGTAACTGAAAATGAAAACTCTGTGATACAAGAATGATACAATAAATCAATAATTTGAAGAAAAGGTTCCCCATGATTATGTTGTAATCATGGGGTTATTTGTGTACCCTGCATGCCTGGCATGTCTTGAAATAAAATTTCAGACCGAGACGTTTGATGCCCATCTTTAGATGAGGCAAGATTTGTTCAATTTTATCAAAAAGATGTATATTAAACAGAAGAAATTTTATTTTTTTCCCTAAATTGCAATATTAAATGCAACATTATTTTAGGTCATGGGTAAACCGTGTACATTTAGCGTTCGAATGCAATTGATAGGACGATCCCTCCGCGCAACTTGATATGGAGAAAGCAGGCATGATAGCCTGGTTTGGCGGTGCCAGCCTATGTTTTGTAGCTGGCCTCCCGTAGCGCGGGAATCATGCCTGCCAGAGGCTCCATGTCAAGTTGCTTCCTGCTTGAGCTTGGGCCTTAGGCTGACAATCGGGAAAGCTCCTCCTGAAAATATTCTTCCGGGCTTTTGTAATCCAAATTCTTCTGTGGAAGTTGATTACACCAGTGTTCCCCATAGGTGATGGTGTCATCGGAAACGGAAGCGATGGCCTTTCCCTTCGGGATGAACATGCGAATCAGGCCGTTGTGCCGTTCGTTTGTCCCCCTTTCGAAAGAGGAATATGGATGGGTGAAGTAGACTTTTGTCTCAACGCCCTTCAAAGCCTGGGTCACTTCTGCAAATTCGGAACTGTTATCCGCCAAAATGGTCTTTAACACCAAGGGGAACAGACGCCCATAGGACGCCCGGAGACGCTGGATCATCGCGTTGATGGATGCGCAATCTTTTCCTCAAAGCCGGAAGAGGATTTCCTTTCATGTTTTCCGTTCCGTCAATGTCATGAGGGCTTCGTGATCGCCCTTTGTCCCAAGGACGGTGTCGATTTCTCAATGCCCGAATTCTTGGCGTTCTTCGACAATGGCGGGCCGTTCATCAATACTTCGGCCGAGGATCCGCTTGTTTATGCGGGAGAGCTTGGGCTTTTTGTTGAGCCGCACCTTCATCGGCAAATCTTTTGTTTTACACCGATCAAACTGCGTTCGATGTAGTTGTACAGTGTTTTCGTGCAGACCATTTGTTCGCCGAACATTTTGATCCGTTTCGCCTGGCCGCACACCGCATCGGGTGACCAGTCCTCTTTGAGGATCTTCTGTTCGGCATATTTGATAAATTCAATGGCATTATCCAATATCAATTTGCACCGCAGTTTTTCCGTTTTTCTTCATAGCGGATTTGCGCGGTTTCAGGTAAAAACTTGATCGTACGTCAAATCTGATTTCATTTGGTTGACCGTCCCGCGTTTCAGTTCACGGGAAACAGTGCTTTTGTGGCAGCCTGTTTTCTAGCGATGGTCTGTAAAGATTTACCGGCAGCGCGAAATACAGCGATTTTACCGCGATCAAACGCAGTTAGGTGTTTAAAAGTGCGCTATTTGTGGCAGACTGAACAGGAGCCATAGATAAACCCTCCGTTAGATTGTGGTTGTGACGCCGGAAATCTTACAGGGTTTATCTATGGCTTTACATATTTTTGTTGTTGCATTTAATTTTACAACTAACCTAATAATTTTTTCTCATTTTAGTGCAATCCGATTCTTGACAGAAAGCAATTGCCGAAACCCTTCGGAAAATGTTTTACTCTGCCAAATAACATGCTCAATTTTTTAAGGCAGTCAACATAAAAACCCAAATGCGATGACGCTAATTGGAGCATTCATTATGTCCGTCTTTTACCGAAAGGCTTTTGCCGAACCGTTGGTTGTGTCCATATCCCCGCGGCAGCCATCAGTTTTTGTACAGTACCGGTTCAGGGAACAGGCCGCGCACTGCCCTTCCTTGCTTTTTCTGAAGAAACGCACGAGGGCAAAGCCGGCATACCCGAAAATCAGTGCACCAATGATGGCACTAAACATGGTCAACGCTCCCTTTCAGTTCAATCCGAGCAAAAGGCCCAGGCGAAAGATGACGAAGGAAAGAATGTATGCGATGATCAAGGCGTAAACGATGGCGAACAAGGTCCATTTTTTCGAGCCGGTTTCTTTTTGGATCGTGGCCGCCGTCGCCAAACACGGAATATACAGCAGGGTAAACACCATGAAACTATAAGCGGATAAAGGCGTGAACGCTTCCGTCACCGCATGGACAAGGGATGAACCGTCGGGCACGAAGTATAGGATGTTCATCGTCGAAACGACCACTTCTTTCGCCAAAAACCCGGTCACCAGTGCGGCCGCCGCCTGCCAGGTGCCGAAGCCCAGCGGGGAAAAAACCGGGGCGATCGCGCCGCAAATCAGGGCAAGGAAGCTTTGATCGATGGAAACGTTCAAACCGCCCGGTCCCGCATAACTCAATAACCAAATGAGGCAAGTCCCCGCAAAAATGATCGTCCCCGCCTTTCGGACGAATCCCTTCCCTTTGTCCCATGTGCTCCTGAATAAACTTCGGGCGTTCGGGACGCGGTAAGGGGGGAGTTCGATAACAAATACGGAATCCTCCGTTTTTATAAAATAAGAAAAGACTTTCGCCAACAGCAGCGCGGCGGCTATGCCCAAAAGATAGAGAGACAAGACGACGATCGCCTGATATTTTTCAAAAAAGGCCGCAGCGAACAAACTGTAGACCGAAAGCCTCGCCGAGCAGGACATCAGGGGCGTCAGCAGGACGGTCAGCAGCCGTTCCTTCGGCTGTTCGATCGTCCGCGCGGCCATCACCCCGGGCACATTGCAGCCGAAGCCGATGATGAGGGGAATAATGGCCTTTCCATTCAGCCCGACGGATTCCATGAAGCGGTCCATGACCATCGCAATGCGGGCCATATAACCGGAGTCTTCGATGAATGAAATGAAGAAGAAGAGAACAAAGATTTGCGGCACGAAAACGAGAACGCCGCCGACGCCGGCGATGATTCCGTTGATCACGATATCTTCAATGAACGGGGCCGCATGGACCTGTCTTAGCCCGGCTTGAATCCAATCGGTCAAAGGCCCGGAGATAAACCGGTCGAGCAGATCGGAAAGCGGGGCTCCGACCCAATCGAAGGTAATGCAGAACATCAGATACATCGCGGCGATAAAGATGGGGACGCCCGCATATTTGTTCGTCACGATCCGGTCGATCGTTTCCGTCATGGTCCGTTTGGCGGGATCCTTTATTTTTACGGCTTCCGCGATGATTTCGTCAATAAACTGCTGCCTTTTTTTATAAATGACCTGTTTGAGCGGGGCTGGGCCTTCTTCCTTTTGCAGATCCGCTTCCAGTTCCCGGTAAACGGCCTGCAGCCTGTCCTTCACCCTTTGCAGCTCCGGCATGGAGCGGACGACCGGATTGCCTTCGAGGTACTGCAATGCCAGCCAACGTTTATTTAATCCGCGGATATCCGGAAGGAGCCGGCCAATGGATGCGACGGCATTCTCGATCAAAGCCCCGTAATCGATGTTAAAGTCCGTTCCCGATCCGGGCGCTTCTTTCAGATATTCGTAAATCTTTTGGCAGCCCTTCCCCGTCCTGGCAATAATGGGAGCGACCGGAACGTTCAGTTTTTTTGCGAGGATCTCGGCGTCGACTTCCAAGCCTCTCCCCTTTGCCACGTCGATCATATTCAAGCCGATATAAACGGGCTTGCCGAATTCCAATAACTGGATCGTTAAATGCAAATTTCTCGCCAATTGGGATGCGTCCACGATGTTGAGCACGGAAGTGAACCGGTTTTCCAGCAGGAAACGGGTCGCGATGGCTTCGTCCCTTGTCAGGGGATTTAAGCCGTAGATCCCCGGCAGATCGATAAGGATCCCGCAGTCGCATTTCAGTTTCCCGATCTTTTTTTCGACGGTCACACCCGCCCAGTTTCCCACATATTCATAGGAACCGGTCAACTCATTGAAGAGGGAAGTCTTTCCGGTGTTGGGATTTCCGAATAATGCCACTTCCATTACACGCGCACCACACGGATTTGTTTTGCGTCCTTTCTGCGGATCCCGATGCATTGGCCGCACGCCTCCAGCATGCACGGACCGCCCAAAGGCAAAGAACATTTGTAACAGACTTCCCGCCCTTCCCATATGCCCAAATCGAGCAGCCGTTTTTGGGTGAGCGGATGGACCCCGGACAGATCCACGATCATTCCTTTATCTCCCGGCCGCAGTTCGGTAAGGTTCACGGTTGGCTCTCCCTCTCCAATCGTCCTGCAAATTGGTGCGGACGAAAATGAGAATCTTTATCAATAAATCCGATTTTATTATGACATAATTTCCTGATGGAAGTCCTTGAAAATTTTATGAACATAAGGAGGAAAACGCCTTTTTCTGCCTTGACAAGAGGAACGGTCCGCCCGCCGTAAGTCCGCCTTCGACGGCTTGTTTCTTCCATTTTATCCGCAAACGCACCTTCCTTTCGCAAAAGATTTGGTTCGCGTTTTCGACGGCTCGTTTTCGTCACCCCGGAAAGACGGAACGGAAGAGCCGAACCGCCATGTGCATTCCCCGGCAAAAGGGATTGAAAATGTCAAAAACGAATGGCTCGCACTCGGAGACCACCATCTTCCCCATCGTTCTGAGTGATTGAAAATGTCAAAAAGAAATGGCCCGTCCGGGAGGAATCGTTCAACCGTTCCTTCAAAAATGAGGATGATGCTGCGGTGCTTGAGGCGGAGGGGGGAGGCAACGACAAGGAAAAAATCCCCTTTTCCTCTGCATCGCCGAAATGAACGGGGATATGGCTATGAGGAAAAACCGCCTTCCCCCGTTCTTTCCGGAAGAATGCCGTCGGGATGGATAAGGAAGAGCCGATGCAAAACCCGCCCCGTTCATCGCGGGAGGAGACTTCCGGCTGCGGAAAGAAACATCATCTATTTTTTGTCGGTCCGGAATGAAAAAAAGATTGTGAGATGTTTCGGAAAATAATAATATATTCACTTGTAAAGATATTTTTGCGGTCGGCAATCCGGTAAACAAAAGGAGAGATGGCCATGATGAAATTTTTCCTGCCGTTTCTGGCATTGCTCGGCGGTGCCGCCATCGCCGTCCAATCCCAGGTGAACGGGGAATTGGGCAAAAAAACCGGCGTGATCGAGGCATCCCTTATCAATTTTGCGGTCGGGACCCTCGTGCTGCTCATGGTGGTTATCTTTTTCGGCCGGGGCGAACTTTCGGCGGCCGCCGCCGTTCCGAAATGGCAATTGACCGGGGGGATATTGGGCGCCTTTTATGTGCTCATGGTCGTTTTTTCCGTTCCAAGGATCGGCGTTACCGCCACTTTGATGTCGGCCATTGCCGGGCAAATGTTGCTCGGTGCCGTCATCGATCATTTCGGATATTTCGGCGGCGAGCGTGTTCCGATGAACGGAACGAAAATCCTCGCCCTTATTTTGCTTTTGTTTTCATTGATTTTATTTCATTCCAACCACGGTTCAAAATAGGGAGGCGAGGACGGATCTTGAATCCTTCCCCGTTGGCGGGTGGGAAGGAAAGATTTTTTCCGAAGGATGAAGGCCGCCCTTCGCGGAACAGCTTTCCCCCGAGAGGACGGCCCGGGCTGTTGGCGGAGAACAATGGACCGAATTTTTTCTCCGATTGTTTAATCCTTTCATGGAAGACCAACGGTTTTTCTTTTCGCCATGCGTGCAAAAAACAACAGGAGGGATGTTCGTTGGCTGCAGATGCCGGATTAACGGGTTTTCGCATCCGCTTTGCCGAAAAAAAGGATGTTCCGCTCATTTTGAAATTCATCAAAGAATTGGCCGCGTACGAAAAAATGCTCGACGAGGTGAAGGCGACCGAAGCGGATCTGGCGAAGTACCTCTTTGAAAGAAAAAACGCCGAGGTGATCTTGGGCGAGTATCAAGATCAGCCGGTCGCCTTCGCCTTGTTCTTCCATAATTTTTCTACCTTTTTGGGGAAACCGGGCATTTATTTGGAAGATCTTTATGTGAAGCCGGAAATGCGGGGCAAGGGGATCGGGAAGGCGATGCTTTCCTTTTTGGCCGGGCTGGCGGTGGATCGGGATTGCGGGCGGCTGGAATGGAGCTGCTTGGATTGGAATGAGCCTTCCATCGGGTTTTATAAACATTTGGGGGCGCGGCCGATGGATGAATGGACGGTGTACCGGCTGCAGGGAGAAAGCCTGCGCCGGCTGGCCGGGCAAGGGGGCGGTTTCTTTTCGGGCCAAACCGATTAAGGGGCGGCCCCTTTTTTGTGCTTATAAACCGCCGGTCCAGGGATGGGCGGCGAGGACGATTGATCCGCAAGCGAATGCGCCCGCACCTTTTTATTTTTCCGGTGATAAAGACAGGCCGTGAAATTCGGTTTTTTCCGGGAAGGGAGGTTTTGCGCTTCCAATATCGGGTGTTGCCGGGGGAAAGTCAAGGAAAAATCAAAATGAGTGAATGGTCATTCAATGCTATAATAGAAGAAAAATATTACGTGAAAGAGGGGAGAGGGAATGAATATTCAAACGGGGGACAAGTTTTCCTGGTCGAGGACCTTCACGGCGGAAGACGTCCTGCGGTTCGGCGAATTGACGGGCGACCGGGGGATCCACCATGTCCGGCCGGACGATCAAGGCCGTTTGATGGTTCACGGGCTGCTGACGGCCAGCATCGGGACAAAAATCGGCGGCGATTTGAATTACATCGCCCGGGAAATGACGAGCGAATTTATCCGCCCCGTTTTTACCGGCGACACCGTTACTTGTGAAGTCACCATTGAAAAGGTCGAACAAAAGGAGGGATACAAAACGGTCGATATGAGAGCGGAATACCGGAACCAACACGGGAAGGTGGTCATGTACGGATCCAGTTCCGGGATCATAAGAGAATAGGGGTTTAAAGAAGATCATATTGCGGGAAGGATATTGCTATGTAAGTGGTGAGCCGGACACTCGAAAAAATGATCATGTTGCGGAGGGAAATGGGAATGGCTTCAAATCCGGAATTTGTCCAATATGTTTGTGATCAGATGAGGGGCGCGGGAAACATCACCTATAAAAAAATGTTCGGAGAATATGGCATTTATTGCAACGGAAAAATCATCGGATTGGTATGCGACAATCAATTTTTTCTCAAACCGACCGAAGGGGGCAAAAAGGTGCTCGGCGCCGTCATCGAGGAACCGCCGTACGAAGGCGCGAAACCCTATTTCAAAATCGATGAAATCGACGACAGAGAGCTTTTGGAAACGGCGGCCAAAGCGACGTATGACGAGCTGCCGGAGCCGAAGCCGAAAAAGAGAAAATCGGGCTAGGATTATTGCATGGTTATCCGTTCATCGGCGGGAAAGACGGCCGCATGGCCAAAAAAGGGCGGAAAAACGGCGGTTGATGAATGAAATTTATCCGGCCCTTCTGACCGGCCAATAATTTGCGGATCCATATTTTTGAACAGGTTCTGGCGGGGGCGATCGGCTGTTTGTTGGCGGGAGGGAATGTCCGGGAGTTGGAAATTAGCCCGGAAGAAGTCCGCGTTCTCCAGGAGGAACTGTCGGGGGATGAAGATCGGGCCATTGCCTGCAAAATCCGGAAGGCGGCGGGCGATTTGTCGGAACTGGAGAATTTAACAAGGCCTTTCCTCCGCGACTCTATCGAAAAAAGCCTGCCGAAGATCACGGCGAATATCCTCCATGCCGTCAGGACGAACACGCTCGATAAAACCTTCGTTCCCCCGCTGCACCCCGAACGCAAGCCAAACATCCGATTTTTCTCCAATGCGAAAATGGCCGATGAAGCGTACAGGGAAATGATTGCCGAGTTGCTGGTGTGCCGCTTTTCAACGGATAAGCTTGGCCTGATACGGGAAAAAGTGAAAGCTTTCGATGATCTGGAAGACGTATTGCTCGACGCGCGTCTGAGCGTCAAAGAGATCCTTTTGCTTTTCGATTCCCTCGGAGACATGGAAATCGCCGCCCTGATCAAAAGGCATCCGTTTCACTCGGACGTTCAAGCCGTGGAGGTATCCGAAGCGGAAAAGACCTTGCGTTTCTCGTTAAAAACTTTTTTGGAAAAGCTTCCGGCCGAAAGACGGGAACGGATCCTGCCGTTGGCGGACCGGTTGGTTGAGGAATGACCATTGCCATATGCAGAGACGGTCTGCCGTTGAAAAAACACAAAAGATAGTAAATTACGGAATTTTTTTCTTGCGGGGTGCGGCGCTTTTTCCTGAAAACGAATTTGAATATCAACCGAATTTTCCTAAAAAGAAAACTCAACGTACTTCCTTGCGCATAAAATGCCCCCTTCCCGCCCCCCATGCCGGGCGATGCGGGGAACGGGGATGAGCCGCCGCCGACTGCCCGATTTCAGTCATGTTTCCGGTTCAAGCCCGCAAAGTTGCCAGCAAGCGGTCGATGCCTAAGTCCAATTTTCCGCCGCCATGATCTTGCAGCCAATTTTTCGGGACGACGAGAAAAGTGCGGCCGGATTTCCGCAAATATTGATAGATGATTTCCGCTTCATCGACGTTTTCCTTATGCATTTCCTGCGGGGATGCGTCCGCTTGGCCAAAAACCGATACGATGCGGGATTTGATCCGCTGCTTCAGCCCGTCGCGCCCCCGATTGTCCAGCCGGAGCCGTTCCGCGGAGAGGATTTGATTCCCTTTGATGAGAAAAAGTTTGCACGTTTCTTCGTTCAATCTTTCGAGCAAGGCGATGTTGCGGCGTTTTTCGGCAAAACGGATCGCCTGTTCCTTTTGGATTAAGGAACGGACGGAAATCCAATAGTCCCGGTATCTCGCGGCGGTTTCAAAATCATAACGGGCGCCCGCCTCTTTCATTTTTTCCCGCATTTCCTTCAGGATGGCCGCATCTTTCGCCGACAGCAACAGGGCGATTTGGCTCAGGATTTGGCGATATCGGATCGCGGCTTCCCCGCCGAGGCAGATGCCGAAGCAAAGTCCGAGGGAATAGTTCAGACAGGGATGCCCGGAACTTGATGGATTCGTGCAGTCGATTCGCAAAAATTCTTTCAATCCCCGTATCGCTTTTTCCACGGTCGTCCGGTTGGGAAAGGGGCCGAAATACAGGCTGCCGTCATTTTCTTTTTTTGCGGCGGCCGTCCGGATCCCGGGCCGGTCTGCGCACGTACGGATCGCGATATAGGTATAGGATCGGGGATTTTTCAATTTTTTATTGTATCTGGGATCCAGTTTCTTAATGAGCTGATTTTCCAACAGCAACGCCTCAAATTCCGTGTCGGTCTCGATATAATCCAAATCCTTAACGTTTTTGACCAGGTTTTCCAATTTTCGCGAGCGGGTTTTGCTGTTTTGAAAATAGGACCGGACCCTGTTTTTCAAATTTTTCGATTTTCCCACGTAAATGATATGGCCGATGGCATCTTTCATCAAATAAACTCCGGGGGAGGATGGGAGTTTCCTTATTTTATCTTGGAGTCGAATCGGAATATCCCCCTTTCGCGGCTGTTCTACAATATGATTTTAACACAAGGTTTTCGTGCGGAAGCAGGGGGACATGTTCCTTGGAATCATCCGTGAGAACGGAAACGGCGAGTGGAATGGAAGGATTTTTTTGCCTTTTTTCGAAATAATAGAATAGGCCGAAGGATAAAATGACAATGGATGACAGGCATATCCATCCGGCAAGGGGATGATCTCATGACAAGGGTTCATGTAAATCCGGAAATATTGGAGTGGGCCGTTAAACGTTCGGGAAAAAGTTTGGAAGCCATTAAGAAAAATTTTCCAAAGTTTGAATATTGGATGAAGAGGGAAGAACGTCCGACATTTAAGCAACTGGAAAAATTCGCTAATTTCACATTTACTCCCTTTGGTTATTTTTTTCTGAAAGAACCGCCGGAAGAAAAACTGCCCATTCCTCTTTACCGGACGAAAAATGATTCGGTTGAAGTCGATCCGAGCGCCAATCTCAAAGATACGGTCTATACCATGGAAAGACGCCAAGACTGGATGAGGGAATATTTGATAGATAATGAAGAACATCCTTTAAAATTTGTCGGAAAATACAAGATCACCGATGATTATTTAACAGTGGCGGAGGACATCAGGCGGACGCTGGGACTGAAAAAGGGCTGGGCGGCCGAATGTAAAACTTGGCAGGAAGCTTTCCGTCTTTTCATTCGAAAGGTTGAAGAGCAGCGAATCATCGTCGTCATCAATGGGGTGGTGGGGAACAATAACTACAGAAAATTAGACGTGAATGAATTTCGAGGATTTGTCCTTGTGGATGAATATGCTCCCCTTATTTTTATCAACGGGGCGGATGGCAAGGCCGCTCAAATGTTTACGTTGGCCCATGAATTGGCCCATGTTTGGTTTGGTGCGAGCGCAGCCTTCGATTTGGAAAGTTTGCAGCCTGCGGATGCGAACATTGAGGAAGCGTGCAACAGGGTTGCCGCCGAATTCCTTGTCCCTGAAAAGGAACTTTTGGATTTCTGGCCTGAGGTGAGGGAGGAACCGGACAGATTTCAGCTCGTAGCCCGATATTTTAAGGTCAGTGAGATCGTTTCCGCACGCCGGGCATTGGATTTAAAATTAATTACAAAAAATGAATTTTTTGAGTTCTATCAAAGCCAATATGTAAACCAACAACGGGAAAACCGGGAAAGCAGTGATGGCAATTTTTATTATACTTCACTTTATCGTGTGGGCCGTGTATTTGCGGAAGCGGTCATCAATGCCGTGAAAGATGGTCAGTTGCTGCATCACGAGGCCTATCGCCTGACCGGCTTGCAAGGGAAAACTTTTATCGAATTTGCCGAGCGATTGGGCTTTGGGGGGAACGGTCTGTGAGCGGTGGTCGAGTCTATTTGTTGGACGCAAATATTTTTATTGACGCATATAAAAAATATTATGCGTTTGACATCGTCCCTTCCTTCTGGGAAAAAATAAAACAGCAAGCGGAAGCGGGCCGCATCATCAGCATCGACCGGGTAAAAGATGAAATTGATCGTTATCATGAAGAGGATGAATTGAAAATATGGGTAAATCAAGTATTCGGCAGGTGGTTTGTATCTACCGATAATGAAGAAGTAATCGAATCCTGCAGAGAAATTATAAATTGGGCTTATCATCAGTCCCAATTTACCGATGCCGCCAAAAACGAATTTGCATCCGTCGCCGACAGCTGGTTGATCGCTTGCGCGAAAACCTATAACTGTGCATTGGTTTCTTGGGAAAGACATAGACCAGAAAAAAAGAGCAGAATTCCGATGCCAAATGTTTGCCTTGCATTCCATATTCCTTATATTGGCAATACTTTTGATTGGTTAAGAGAATTGAGGGTAAAAATATAATGATTTTAGCAATTTTAAAAAAGGAATCTTCTGAGAGTAACAGAAGATTTACCGGCTTGGGTGTTTTCTGCGACCTGCTCCCTGCAAACCATGGCCCATTCCGGGGATTGACGAAAGATCCGGGAAGCAAGCCCGATTCCAGACCGACAGAAAAATGCGGAAAAAAGCCCGGATCCGGACGAAAGTAAAATCCCGACGGAAAGCCCGATCCCGGGACCTTACCGAAAAATTCGCAGGATCATGCCCATGATGAAAATTCGTCACCATACGTAAGGCCCGAAAATACCTTCTTGTCGGATATTTCTACCTTGACCTATTGAGGGATTCAGGTATTTTTGGGATAGTCCCATTCCTTGATCTGACAGAGACAATACGAAAAGAAATCTTTCGATTGGATATGGCTGATTGGAGTCGTCAAGGAAGATCGGCCAATAAAAGAAAGGAGCTCCGTTGGACAAATTGAAATTGAATCCGGATACCCAATATATCAAAAGGATTACGCTGAAAAGGGAAAGAATCGATTCCTATGACGAATATCCCCTGAACCTTCCGGTCGTCCGGAATCTCCGGGAATTGGATCTGCATCCCAATGTGACTTATATGATCGGTGAAAATGGCATGGGCAAATCGACGCTGCTTGAGGGGATCGCCGTCGGCCTCGGTTTTAATCCGGAAGGCGGGACCCGGAATTATCGCTTTTCCACCTTCGACACCCATTCCCGGCTGCATGAGTTTTTGCGGATCGCAAAAGGGGTATACCGGCCGAAGGACGGTTTCTTTCTCCGGGCGGAGTCTTTTTACAATGTGGCGACCTATGTGGAGGAATTGGGGCCCGAAGCGGTGATGACTTTCGGCGGAAAATCCCTGCATCGGCAATCCCACGGGGAATCTTTTTTTTCGGTTTTTCTCCACCGGTTTCAAGGGAAGGGCCTATACATTTTGGATGAGCCGGAAGCGGCTTTGTCCCCGCTCAGGCAGATCTCCATGCTGCGGAGAATCCACGAACTGGTCAACCGGGAATCCCAGTTTATTATTTCGACCCATTCCCCGATCCTCATGGCCTATCCGGAAGCAAAAATCTTTGAGCTGACGGAGGAGGGGATCTTCGAAAAAAGGCTGGAAGAGACGAACCATTACGCCTTGATGAAGCAATTTTTTGACGATAAGGACCGGTTATTGCATCACCTGTTGCAATAGCAAACGGACAATCGGGAGCCGGCGTCTGCCGGATCTTTTTTCCAATCCCCGGAAAATGGGGAGGTCGATCGAATTGTCGCGAAAAGGAAAATATCTTTTGGCCACACTTTTGATTGCGGCGGTGTTTTCCCTGGCCGTATTCGCCTTCATGGAGAAAAAAGCGGTGAATCGTGCGGCGGAAAGCGGGTATGAAGCGACGGATATCGCTTTAGGTGTCGGAAGGGATGAGACGGAAGTGAACCTTTCCTGGTATACCCCGGAAACATCGGTACCGGGTGTTATCCAAATCGCGGAAAAGTCCTTCATGAAAGGTTCCGAATTTCCCGTTGATCGCGCGAAAACGGTAAAGGCGCTACTTTCATCCGCCAGCCCCGGGTTTTCGTCCCATAAAGGAACGGTCACCGGCTTGGACAGTTCCGCGGAATATGTTTACCGCCTGGGGGACGGAAAGGGGAAGTGGACCGGCCCATTTACGTTTCAAACCGGACGGGGCGACGCCTTCACGTTTCTTTTTGTATCCGATCCGCAAATCGGGGCAAGCGGCGATTCGGCGTCCGATGCGGCCGGATGGGAGGATACGCTGAAAAAAGCGTACAGGTCCTTCCCCGATACAAGTTTTGTGATTTGCGCCGGGGATCAAGTCGATGACCCGTATAATGAGGAGCAATATGCCGATTATTTTTCGCCGGGTCTTTTAAAACAAATCCCCTTTGCGACGGCCGTCGGCAACCATGATGCATCGGAACTGTACCGATATCATTTTCATGTGCCGAATGAATCTTCCTTCGGAAGGACGTCAGCCGGCGGAGACTATTGGTTTGCCTACGGCGACGCCCTGTTTATGGTTTTGAATACGAACAAAAAGGACGGCGAAGGCAAGGCTGCGGTAAGGAATGTGGGAGAACACATCGCGTTCATGAAAGAAACATTGGAAAAAAATCAAAATGCCAAATGGAAATTCGTTGTTTTCCATCATTCGATTTACAGCGCGGCCAACCATTCGCAGGACCGGGACATCATCCGGCTGCGCAAGGACCTCGTTCCCGCGCTTGACGCACTGGGCATTGACGTTGTATTCATGGGGCATGACCATTCCTATGTCCGAACCTTTCCGATGAAGGGAAACCAGCCCCTGCCGGTGCAGCGAACCGACGGGCGGGGCCGCGTCGTCGACCCGCCGGGCACCGTTTACTTTACGGCCAACTCCGCCAGCGGCAGCAAGTATTATGATTTGGTCCGGGGTGAAAACGAAGACTACGCGGCGGCAAAAAGCCAGCTGTACGCCCCGGCATTTTCCGTCGCGCGTGTCACGCCGGAAACTTTTGAAATCGGGACTTTCCGGACGGATACAATGGAGGTGATTGATTCCTACGCCATCGTCAAAAAATGATCCCCCGGGTCCTCCCAGCCGAAGGATATTGTGGGCTGACAATATTCCTTCATTAAGCGGGGATCGTCACCGTCTTCCATATGGTTCCGCCCGGCAAGTCTTCATTTGAAAAGTTCGGGCATGACAGGCAGATTGGAAAATGCCGGCGGGTATAACTGGCCTTTGTTGCCCCATATTCCGCGTTTCACCCTCTGTCTGTTCCCATTTGAAGCCAAGCGCAGGATCCAACGGATTTCGGACGGGATTGTCCGCCGTCAGTGCCAGGCGCTCACTCCGCCTTTAACATTCGTTACTTTAAATCCGTGCTTTTTTAACAAGGAACTGGCTTTCCTGCTTCTTATGCCGCTTTGGCAAATCACGACAACTTCCTTTTCCTTGGACAGCTCGTTCATTCTTTGCGGCAGCTGCTGCAGCGGGATATTTTTAAAACCCTGGATATGGTTTAATTGGAACTCTTCGGGTGTGCGAACATCGACGAATTGTTTGTTTTTATCTTTTAATTCGTTTTTCAGCTGGGCGGCGCTGATCTGCCTGACCCCTTTCACCGGCAGAAGGGGACGGATGGCAAAGAAAATGACGGCCGCAAGGAGTAAATACCCCAAAACATCCACTTCCAAAACCCTCCTTTCAGGATGGAAAAATGGGCCGGATCATATTCGTGGCAGTTTTAGCGGGAATCCGATCCCCGGCAAATTCAAATTTAAGTATTCCTTGTCTTCCATTTTTTGCTTACCTCCGGCAGATGTGCTTTAAATGTAACGGAGAAATTTGATGTGCCGATCCGTTTCCGCAACCGTTCCGGGAAAACCCTTCCGAATATTCACCGGCTTTTGACCAACAAATTGACCGCTTCTTTAATGAGTTCATCCGCCTGCTTTCCTTCCTGTTGCGCCGCCAGCACGCATTCGACCAAATTGGCGCTGACGATGACGCCGATCGTCCGATCCAATGCGGAACGGACAGCGGTTAATTGGGTAATGATTTCTTTGCAATCTTTATTTTCTTCCATCATTTTCAATATCCCGCGAAGCTGCCCTTCCATCCGTCTGATCCTGTTCTTCATCTGCGCATTGTATTCCATTCGTTCATTCCCCCCATGAAAATTCACCATTTCTGTTCAATCGGGACCACAGAAACATTGCGCCTTTACGGAAGGAGCCCGTAGGCATAGGAATAAGTTTTCCAGCCTCCGTCCAGGTTTTTTACGGAAAAGCCATGGTTTTTTAAGATCCGGCTGGCCAAATAACTTCTTTGCCCCGATTGGCAGGCGACATAAATCGTTTCTCCCTTCGGCAGTTCATCGAGCCGGTTTCTCAATTCGTTCAGGGGAATATGGACCGAACCTTTGATATAGCCCCGTTCCCGTTCCTTCGCTTCGCGGACGTCGATGAGCAACCCTCCCCCGGCAATGATTTCATCCACCTCATACCATTGGATTTGTTCCAAGTCGCCGGCCAATATATTGGAGGCGACATAGCCGGCCAGATTAACCGGGTCCTTTGCCGACGAATAAGGCGGCGCATAGCACAATTCGAGATTGGTCAGATCATCGACCGTCAATCCGCCTTTGATCGCCGTCGCGATGACGTCGATTCTTTTGTCGGCGCCTTCGCGCCCGATCGCTTGGGCGCCGTATATTTTTCCCGACCCTTTATCGAATAAAAGTTTTAAGGCGATGGGACCGGCTCCGGGGTAGTAGCCGGCATGGGAACTCGGGTGAAGATGAACGGCTTCGTACGGAATTTCCAGGCCCCTTAATGTTTTTTCGTTTAATCCGGTTGCGGCTGCCGTATAATCGAAAACTTTCACGACGGAAGTTCCGAGAGTCCCGTAATATTTCTCCTTTTTTCCCATGATGTTGTCGGCGGCGATCCTCCCTTGGCGATTGGCCGGGCCCGCCAGCGGAATCGTTCCTTTTTTGCCGCTGATCGGATGCACGGTTTCGATGGCATCTCCGATGGCGTAAATATGTTCGTCGGAAGTTTGCAAATATTCGTTGACGATGATTCCCCCGCGTTCGCCCAAGGATAGCCCGGCGGTTTTCGCCAGTTCGTTTTCGGGCCGGACTCCGATCGAGAGAAAGGTCATATCCGTGCCGATTTCTGTTCCGTCCGAAAGCATAATTTGTTTCCCTTTGTTTTTGAAGGCTTGCACTTCTTTTTTAAAGATGAGCCGGATTCCTTTTTCCCGCAAATGTCTGTGCAAAATTTGCGCCATTTCGAAGTCCAGCGGCGCCATGATCTGATCCGCCGTCTCGATGATGGTCACTTCAATCCCTTGACGGGCCAGATTTTCCGCCATTTCGATTCCGATAAAACCGCCGCCGATGACGGCCGCCTTTTGCGGTTGATGCCGATCGATAAAATCTTTTATCCGATCCGTATCGGGAATATTTCTTAATGTAAACAATCTTTCATTTTCCTCCAATCCGGGAATGGGAGGAATGACCGGCTTCGCGCCCGGGGAAAGCAACAATTTGTCGTAGGATTCCTCATACCATTCTCCCGTCCGCAAGTTTTTGATTCGAACGATTTTTTTGTTTGGATTTATGCCTACTGCTTCACTGAGAATTCGGATATCAAGGTTATATCGTTCCGACAATCCTTTAACGGTTTGCACGAAAAGTTTTTTTCTTTCTTTAATGATTCCGCCGATATAGTAGGGCAGCCCGCAGTTGGCATAGGAGACATGCTCTCCCCGTTCCACTAAAACAATATGGACATCTTCGTTCAGCCTTCGAAGCCTGGCCGCGGCCGTCGCCCCGCCGGCGCTTCCACCGACGATAATCACTTTTCTTACCATCCTGTTCCCTCCTGCGGTTGGTTTTCCTTTCCGCCGAAATGCCGATAGGAGGATCATTTGCGTATCCCGCCTACGGACGATTGGCGCATGCGATCCCGTTTTTTAGAATTTTTGCCATGTTTGCATGTTGGGCCCGATCGATCCGAAAGGCCGGAGGGATGCACGGGCATCCCGTGGGCATTGGTCAGTAAGTCCGATTTATTTTAATGCTTCCAGAATACGTGCCGGGTCATAGCCGATGATCCATCGCCCGTTCACTTCCGTCTGCGGAACGCCCAATTGGCCGGTCGTGTTCACGAGTTTGGCGATCATGCTTGGATTTTTGTCCAAATTGACTTCGGTAAATGGGATATCCTGTTCTTTTAAAAATTTTTTTAACATCATGCAATAAGGGCAATGGGTCGTTGTATAAACGGTTACTTTGTTCATTTTTACAAACCTCCCGTGAATGGATTTGTGGTTCGTTCCGAATGCCGTCAGTTGGCAGCCAGGCGGGTGCCGGAACGACGGCGGTTCGATGATCATCATCTTCAATCATTTTTCCGGTAGGTCCCGCATTTTACTAGTTAAGAACAAAAAGGGTCATTCCACCTCTCCTTCCCAAGCCTGCATGCCGCCTCTCATATTGATGACCCGGAAACCGCGGGACGCCAAAAGCTCGGCGGCAAGACCGCTCCGGCCTCCGGAACGGCAGACCAAAATGTATTCCTTCGTTTGATCCAGTTCATGAAGGCGGAATTCCAATATACTCAAAGGAATATTTACCGCCCCGGGAATTTTCCCTTCCGCCATCTCTTCGGTTTCGCGAACATCGATAATGTTGAGTTTTTTTCCTTCTTGCAGCAATCGTTCCACTTCCTTGGCGGACAGTTCTTTCAAAACCTGTTCCTCCCTCCACGATGATTCCTTTCGCGGACGGCAAAGCAGCCTTCGAAGGGAAGGTCGGTTTTCCCGCTTCCGGAACGGCATCTTCCCCTTTACGCCGGATATATACATATACCCGTACGGGTATTTAATAAAGGAAAATTTTACGGCGGATAAACACTTTGCCGCCCTGTTCACTATCCCTATCATATACCCTGTAGGGTATTTGGTCAAATGGTTTGCCTGCTTCCGGCCGCAGTTTATGGCAATTATCCATACCGTCTTTGGACATTAACGGTACAAAAAATCATACGCGTTTGCGGAGAGGTTTTAAATGATGGTTTCCCGGCGCTTCTCAACGGGATTGCATAACGCGAGGAATATTTCTCCGGGAAACCTTGTTTGGAAAGGCCGTACGGAAAAATTGAGATGATGGCGTTGCCGTTCAACCTTCCTTTCTTCCATATTTTCTTCGCCCCTGATCCCGGAAAAAGTCCTTTGTGCCGCTCCCGCGGCGCTTTCAGGTGATGAAGGCGAACGGTCGCGTGTATTTCCGGGCCGGGAATCGACGAATAAAACTCCGTTTGCGGCAACCCATTGCACTTCAAAGAATAGCAGCGGAATATGTCAGGAATATGTCAAAGGGAGGTTTTTCGATGGAAGGGGAGAATTTTAACGGCAAAGGTGGAAATGGGAAGAGGAGGGTTGAGCGAATTCCGGGAGTCCGGACCGGACCTCTGATTGATTACAAAAAGGACGGGGCAGGGAAGAAGTGGATGGAGAGAAGGAGGGGGGCGCGGGGAACGGAAAATGGAAACAAAGACGCGCCGCGGTGCGGCAATCTTCCATTTTCCTCAAACCGTGGGGAGGGACATGACAAAAAGGATTACCTGTATCCGCCGAAATGGATTTTTCTGCTGCGGAACCGCCAAAAAACAGGATAAAATTCGCAATGAACGGGGATTATCCTGTTTTCCCTGCGCCGTCTGAAGTTTTCCCTTCCTTAACCGGCTCTTGCCAATCTTTGCAGACGTCGATCCAATCCTTGGCCCCGGAATATTCCTGCAATTCTTCCGGGCTCACTTCGATGGCGGAGTTGATGCTTCCGCATGCGGGGAAAACGGTTTTGAACCGTTTTAAGGACAGGTCTAAAAAGACGTCCAAATCATTGGCCAATCCGAAGGGACAAACCCCGCCGACCGCGTGGCCCGTTTGTTCGAGCACTTCCTCGGCGCTTAACATCCGCGCTTTAAAACCGAAGGTATGGCGGAATTTTTTATTGTCGATTTTGGCGTCGCCGGCGGTCACGACCAAGAGGGCCCGGTCTCCTTCGCCCCGGAAGCACAAGGTTTTGGCGATGCGGGCCGGCTCGACGCCGATGGTTGCGGCGGCCTGTTCCACGGTGGCGCTCGGGGTATCGAAGACCATAATATCCCGGTCCCGGTTCCATTTTTTCAGATGGGCTCTGACGCTTTCCAGGGACATCCGACTTTCCTCCTTCATGGATTTCATAGGATAGATAATTTCTATCTTATCATAATGATGCAAATTTTATGAGACTTGAGGCTTTTCGGGGGCGTGATTTTACCGGAAGGGCTGCCGAAGCTGTTGCAGTACTTTGAAATGCGTGATTTTACCGGAAGAGTTGCCGAAGGGGTGCCGTTCCTTGCATGCGGCGACCGCAGACCGGACGGGATCCTGCGGAAGGGATATGCAAAGCCCGGAACGGACCGGGACCATAGCCGCGGCGCCTTTATGGAAAAGGATGCGGCAAACGGGGGGCGGGAAACTGCCCCGCCTGTTTTAGTTTCCGCCGGAGATGCCGCCCGTTTCCGCGAACTCCCGGACGATGCCCCTTCCTCGCCCGCCGGAAGCCTTTCTTCTCCATTCAACCTTCCCTTTGCCCATAAAAATCTCCCATCCGCGAAGCACCGGTCCCGTTTCATCGGCAACCGGTTTTATCGGAGCGGCAAACCTTTTTTGATCCTGCGGGGGATTTGCTCACCGGTTCTATTGAAAAATGATTCTTTGTTGATATTAAGTCTAATTAATGGAAAATAAAAATTTGTCGTGATAGTATTGATATTGGTCAAATTGAAATGCCAATGCGGCCGGAGAACAATGCAACTTGCGTGAAGGGGGTTTTTTTATGCCGCAAGAACCGATCGTTGTCCATGCCATCATTGACGGCGAAAAAATCAAATCCGAAAAATTGGCGCCGCGGGAAAATCCGGCCCGTCCGGATGAAATCGTCGGCTATTATCCGGTCAACACCCGCGAGGAAGCTGCCAGGGCCATCGATTCCGCTTACCGCGCCTTTCCCGGCTGGGCCGAAACTTCCGTCGATGAGCGCGTCGAACGGATGAGAAAAGCCATTCAGAAGATTAAGGACGCGACGCCGGAAATCGTAAAACTCCTCTCCAAGGAACACGGGAAACCCTTGTATGATGCGGAGGGAGAAATCGCCGTTTCCTTAATGTGGATGGAATATGCCTGTGACAATGCCAAAGAAGTGCTGAAAGATGAAGTCATCGAACATGATAATGGGAGAACCATCATCGCAAGGGATCCAAAGGGAGTCATTTCGGCGATCACACCGTGGAATTATCCGCTGTCCCTTTCCACGATCAAAATCGCGCCCGCGCTTCTGGCAGGCAACACGATGGTTTTGAAACCGAGTCCGTTTGCGCCGCTGGCCGTAAGCAAGGTCGTTGAAATGATTGCCGATGAGTTCCCGAAAGGCGTATTAAACCTCGTGAACGGGGACAGTGACATCGGCGTCGAATTGACTACGAATCCGAAAGTTGCAAAAATCGCGTTCACCGGGGGAACACGAACGGCTTCCCATATTATGAGGTCTGCGGCAGACACCATCAAGGACATGACGCTGGAACTGGGAGGAAATGACGCGGCGATTATTTTAAGGGATTTTGACGTGAATGATGAAAGGGCCATGCGCCGCCTCGTGATTTCCAATTTCCTGACGGCCGGACAAATCTGCATGATCGCGAAACGGGTATATGTGGACCGCTCGATTTATGACCGATTCGTGGAAAAATATATTGAAGCGGCAAACAAGTGGATTCGCGTCGGCGATCCGTTCAATAAAGAGGTGACGATTGGCCCCGTAAACAACAAAAGACAAATGGAGTATGTGCAGAGCTTGATTGATGACGCGGCACGCAAGGGAGCGAAGGTCATTAAATTGGGCAAGGTATTGGATGAGGACATCTTTGAAACCGGCTATTTCTTGCAGCCGACTTTGGTTTTAGGAGCCAATTACGATGACCCGATTGTCGTGGAAGAACAGTTCGGGCCGACCGTGCCGATCCTGCCCTTTGATGATGATGATCATGCCATTCGGCTGGCCAATGACAGCATTTATGGATTGACCAGTTCCGTTTGGGGAGAAGAGCGCCATGCGCTGGAAGTCGCCAAACGCATTCAGGCCGGAACCACGATGATTAACACGGCGGCCGTCCAGGGATTGGATGTCCGTTTCCCCTTCGGCGGCGTGAAACAATCGGGGATCGGCCGCGAATATGGCAAAGAGGGGATTCTTGCCTATACGGATACGCATGTCATCAACATACCCAAAGTCGGGGAGCTGCCTTACATTCCGGAGTGACGGATGGAACCGATGAATGGGCGGCATCCGAAATTCCGAACTTGATCAAAGATTTACGGAACAACCCGGACAGCCATAAAAAGGCCGGAACGGCCTTTTTGGCTGTCTTTTTTTGTGTGGATGCCGGCAAATGGAGGGAAAATCTTGAAATCGGGAGATCCCGAATCAGGAAAAATGGGTCGGGTCGAATGGACCGATCGAATCCGGCGGATCCTTCAATAGTCCAGCCATCCTTCCCGTGAAGGAAGGATATTTTTGAAAATTTTCCTGAAGAATCCCTTGCATTTCCGCCCCATCTTTTATATACTACATTACAACAGTAATGCACTAATTCTAAGAGGGGGAAATGTGTTGATCCTTGCTCTCCCCGCATCTGCGCCAAATGCGGGAAGTTTCGCCCGACGAAGGGAGGAAATAGGTTGATCTTTGATCCGGATGGTTTAAAGCCCATTTACATACAAATCGCGGAATGGCTGGAAAACGAAATCCTTGCGGGAAATTTTACGGCCGACCAAAAGGTGTATTCCCAATATCAGCTGGCTGAGATGTTCAACATTAATCCCGCCACTGCGGCAAAAGGGCTGAATATATTGGCGGATGAACAGATCCTTTATAAAAAAAGGGGTCTGGGCATGTTTGTGACGACGGATGCCAAAGAGAAGATCCTTAAGAAACGGAAAAACCGAACGCTGAAACGATTGGTGCAGGAGGTAGTGGCGGAAGCGAAAACCTTGGGCGTCGATGTGGAGGAGTTATTCGCGATGATCAAAAAGGCGTATGAAGAAAGGGAGGAAAAAACATGATCGTGGTGGATGCGCGGGATTTGGTCAAATCCTACGGGCGGACAAAAATCTTAAAAAACATGACCTTTTCCATTGAAGAAAATACGATTACGGGCGTTGTCGGCAGAAACGGAGCCGGAAAAACGACGCTGCTGAAAATCATTGCCGGGTATTTGCGGGAGACTTCCGGCCAAATTCAAGTTTTTTCCCGGCGGCCGTTCAACAATCTTTTCGTCTCGGCCAACTCCATCTTCATCGATGACCAAATCAGCCTCCCGGATTCATTGACATTAAATGAAATTTTAGAAACGGCCGGATCCTTTTATAAAAATTGGAATCATCATTTGGCCAAGGGCCTTCTTGACTATTTTTCCCTCCGGCCGGACCAATATCACCGGAATCTTTCGAAGGGGATGAAAAGCACGTTCCACATGATTTTGGGGCTCGCTTCGCGCTCCCCCTTAACGATCTTTGACGAGCCGACGTCGGGGATGGATGCGGCGATCAGAAAGGATTTTTACCGGGCGTTGTTAAAGGATTATCTCGCCCATCCGCGGACGATTCTTCTTTCGAGCCATCATTTGCAAGAAATCGAAGATTTGCTGGAAAATGTGCTGTTGATCGACGACGGGAAGGCCCTTTTGCACATATCCGCCGATGACCTGAAAAAATGGGCGATCGGATTGAAAGGAAAGCGGGAAACCATCGAAAGATGCGTAAAAAACCGTGAAATTTTGCATGAGCAGGAATTGGGATTTGACCTTGTCTATACCGTTGTTCGAAATGATTTCCCGGAAGATGAGCTGGCGCGGATGATGAGCCGGGGCGTGGAGGTTTCGCCGGTGTCGTCGAGCGATACGTGCGTGTATTTGACCAAGAAGCGCAAAGGAGGCATTGATGATGTCTTTCGTCGAAGTGAAACCGTCTGAACTTGTCAAAAAGCAATATTTTTTTAAAATGAAATCTTATTCGCAAGTTTTCAGTTCACTGATTTTCCTTCAATTGTTGGGCATCTTCTTTTCCGTCGGTCCGGCGGGCGGATCCGTTTCCCATGATAATTATCTGGAAATCGACTATTCGCATTATTCCGCCAATATGGTTTTTCTCTTTACGATGATATGGGCATTTATTTCCGCGGTCCTCATCACGACAAAAGCCTATCGTTATGATGATTTTGTCTTTGTTACGAACCGGGTGACGAGCCATCTGTCGAACATGCTCTTTTTGGCGACCATCAGTCTGATCGGCGGTTTGTGCATATATTTATCGGGGATTTGTGTTAAGGTAATCGTTGCTTTTTTTACGGACGGCCGGATTGTGGCCCCCGCGGGCTCGGCCGCCGATGCTTCTTCGTTATTCATCGGGGCATTGGCAATGGTTCTTTATTTATTGCTGGTATGCGGCTTCGGTTATTTGACCGGAATGGCCGTGCAGCTCAATAAACGGTTTATCGCCATTTTGCCCGCCCTGTGGTTGGGATTCATGTATTCCAATGGAACGAGCAAGATCGGGCAATTTTTCCAGAAATGCATTCATTTTTACACCCATGAATCATCCTTTATGATTTTTTCGATCAAAATGTTGTTTACCATCATGCTCCTGTTCCTGCTTTCGATCCTGATCTCCAACAGGATGGAGGTGAAATCATGATCGCTTTCACATTGATCAGCATCTTGATTTTCGTCTTCCTCATTTACCTTTTGACCACTCTTTTTGCAAAGGCGAAACGATCGATATTTCCCTGGAAAAAAGTGTACTATTTTTTGGCCGGCTATATCGCCCTGTTATGCATCGTTCATGTGGCGTATGCCCTGATCCCGGAGGAAAGGTTTACGGAAATCGAGCCCGTCGTCGAAAAAGATCCGCTGAAAAAATACGACGAGCTGTATGAGACGGTCCGGGCGGGGAAAGAGGAGGAAGTCGACGCTTCGTTGGTCGAGAAAAGGTGGGAAAAGCAATATCCGTATAAAGTATTATATATTAAAAATGATCGGGAGGATCTTGATTGGTATTTTTCGATTGTTATCGAGCGAAAAAAGACAAATGACGGAAAAATCGAAGGCGTGCTTTATAAAAACGCCGCCGAAGTAAAACTGAGCGGATTTACGACGGTGATCCCGCTCCGTCCGCCCCAGTTGAAATGGGACGAGGATCAATTCATCATCCGACCGCAAAAATTGCACGTTCACTACGCCTTTTTTGATATGGACGATGTGACGAAACAATTTTTGGGAAGAAAAAATGAGCAGAACGGCGATGATGGTTCTTTCGAGGGTTCGGCATTCCCTTATCATCTCATCTATTTGCGGATCCCGAAGGATGTGTCGGTCATCAACGAAAGCAATATGAATGTCGAGCTGATCGGGGATTGATGCCATTTTTACAAATCCGGCCGTGTCCGGATGTTGATCGCTCGAAATCAACAGGAAACCGTCGATTTGCCATAAAGTCCCCTGTACGGTTTTACTCCGGCAGATCCATTCGCGCGCATGGACGGATGCCGGCATTTTCCGCAGCGCCACCCGCAAAGTCCCGGCACGGGTAACATTCCCGGAAAGAAACTGACAGCCGCACGCGCGCAATCTATCCCCGGCACGGGCGTGATGCCCGGAACGGTCTTATAGCCGGCCGTTTTTGGGCGACCCGCCCTGCCAGAAGCTTTTGCGGGTTTTGTACCGATTTAATGAAAGGCAAGGCGAAGAGGATTTTCGAAGCGACGGGGTTTGCCCGCGATCGCCAAAAGCTGTCCGGATATTTTGGCCGGCACCCGGTGATCCGGAATTTTGGAAAGGCTGCCCGATCGGGCGGCCTTTCCGGCATGAAAAAAGCCCTTTCCCCATCAGGGGAAGGAGCTTTGAAAGGCCGGCGTTTGGCGCCACGCATCCGCGCATCCCCTTTGCCGGTCCCGGGAATGGTTGAAAAGGCCGGGATTTGTCCCTTGGCAGCGAGAGGAAAACGTCGAACCCGGTGGACCGGAGCCTTGATATGTAAAGATCTTGGCGCTCGGATCCGAAGGCGTTCACTCAGGCCTTACCAATAAACTCATCCGATCCTGTGGACATTGACAAGGGCGTTCACTCAGGCCTTACCAACAGACTGCCAAACATCCAATCGTCCGCGTTTTTAATGGCAAATGCCTTTTTCAATTTCAGCGTTTTTAAATCATAAATGTATACCTTTCCATCGCTTCCGGAAACCATTGTATCCTTATCGAACAAGACTTCTTTTGCCTCGTAATCAAACGTTACCGTATCTTCGATTTCATTGGTTTTCAGGTTCATGATTGCCATCGTATGGTGATCGGCATCCGTATTCTCTTCGAAAATATATAGTTTATGATCGGTCAATCTCAAATATCTCGCATTTTGGAACGGCAAGCGGACGGTTTCCCAGTTTTCGTTCTTCAGATCGAAGATTAACAATTGATTCGTCTCCCTTTCCGATGCGTCCAGGAGCGGGACCATGTACAGCTTGTCATGGATGAGCAGTACATCCCTTGGAAACAAGTAATCCGGATTTTTAAACTCCTTTTCTATTTTCAAAGAATCTCCGTCAACGATCCGAAGGTACATGCCCGGATCTTGCGGATCGTCCGAATCGGAGAGGAAGATGAGGGATCCGTGATTCGGGATGATATGATATAAAATGTTGTGCCTGATTTCGGTTTGTTTGGCCATTTTACCGCTGGAAAGGCTGGATTTGATGATATGTGCTCCCCGGTCGGGGGTTGAGTAGAATGCATACAAGTGGTCCCCATCCACGGCGTAGCCCGTATATTGGTACCGGTTTCCCACATTTGCCGGCACGTCCTTGACGTTTAGCGTTTCCGGATCCAGCTCCAGCACGAAATCCTGGCTTTTTGCATCGGAGGCTACGCCAATGTACCATTTGCCATTTTCATATTGCGGGCCGTTCAAATAGGCGGAGCCGTTCTCGTCCACGCCGCTTGCCTTCAGTCTTTTGCTGTCTAAAAAGTTTCCGTCGGCATCATATAATTGCAGCAGGCTTCCCCCCTGCTGCATCGATAAGATCACCGCATACTTGTATTTTTCCACGGGAGCGCGGGTCGATTTTTGATCGCAGCCTCCGGCCAGGACGAATCCGGCGAACATAACGGCGAGGAAAAGCGGCTTTATCGCAACGTTTAAGTTCTTCATTTTTGCAGATCCTCCAGGGATTTTTGGAAACCGTCCTTTCATGAACGGGAATGAAAGAAAAATGGAAATCAAGGGATCGATCGTGTTGGAGAAACGGATCGAGAGGGATTTCTTCATGATTTGGTATCAAAATAAAAAAAATGAGCTGAACTTAACATATTGTTAAAATTTCTTTCTATCCATGGGTATTATTTTGTGAATGTATAGATGACGTATGAATCTTCATCGTTGACCAAATCTGCCGGCGTAACGATTCCGCCGAGCCAATTCAGATTTACCCCGGTTTTGGTTTTTACAGCCTTATAAACCAATTGGGAACAGTAAAATTTTGCCGTGTTTTCGATATCAAAGAAATTCCAATTATAGGGATCCCCTTTTTGTTCGACGGCCCAGTCCGCTGCGGCGGCATCCTCAGAAGCGGTGGTGCCGTAAGTCGTAATCCCCCACACTTTTTTATATCTGTCGGTCCAATTGTCATACTTGTATTGGACTCCCCCCTCGGGAAAGGATTCGATCGTTTTCCCCGAGCCCAATACGATGCCCGCATGCCCGACAAGGCTGTCTACCCGAAGCCCGTCGGTCACCAAAATCGTCCCCTTTCTGGTCGGGTAGGTCCCCGTTGTTCCTTGGGGAACGGCTTGATTCGCAGCCGATACGGAAAGCGAATCTCCCGCTTTTTTATCGGAATGGATTTTAATTTTTCCGCTTTTTAAACCTTCTTCAAGCTTTTCAAAATCCTTGATCTGCTGTTCTGCGGAAGGGATATCCGCCGCTTCCCCGCCGCTGGCGAAAGAAGGGGTTGTGAACGACGCAAACAGGATCAGGGATAAGAAAAAAACGAATGAACCTTTTTTCAAGAAGACGCCTCCTTTTTTTGGATATGCCAAGTTCAGCTCGAGCCCCGCTTTTACCATTTTATTCGTAAAATGAAATAAAAATGATTCAGTCGGGAAGCACCCGGATGAAAATCGTCTTATCCGCGTCCGGTAATGCCGACAATATCGCGTGATATAGGATCGGCATCCCCCTGATATGCGGGGAAAATATTTATAGGCATTTTTTAATAAAATCCATGCTTTCGTTGGGGCATAACACTTCTTCATTGAATAAAAGTTTTGTTGCAAAAAAGTCGCACCTTGTGAGTGGAAGCAGTTCATCGATCCTGCAGGAATAGACATGCTGTGAGAAATGCGGGGGGTGTAGAGTTGATCGCAAAGGTGTAAGGAATTGATAAATTAAGGGGCTCAAAGGAGGTTTTGCTGAATATTTTTAAATGTTCCCCCTGAATCCGTAATGAATTGAAATCGACTTTGATTTTGTTGTAATTTTGATGGATTGATAATCCATAAAACCCTTTTTATGCTTATGACCTATGTCATCTCTATTTCCGAAAATGGAACAAATCTCTTTTTTAGGTAT
>Ga0207865_100812_pt1 | contig 29059 bp, 29 predicted proteins | sample HigsolmetaAR204D_FD_184836 | JGI IMG/M metagenome (GOLD analysis project Ga0207865, IMG submission 184836) | Ionic liquid and high solid enriched microbial communities from the Joint BioEnergy Institute, USA - AR20-4-D (SPAdes) (version 2) ...
CCGCGCGAATATCTTTTGCGGATTTCGCTCGGCTGATGAACGAAGCAAATTTACCGATCGAATGGATCGTTTATTTGGCTAACCATGTTGCTTTCCCTTGACTAAAATTGGAAAATCAACAGGCCTATACAAAATACAACATTTGCTGGCTCTCGTGGAAATAGCCCCGGGCCCGCGGCACATTTTCACCATCTGATGGTGCCGCGCAAGCCGCATGGGGGTAATAATAGGCCAGACCTGTCCAGCCGTTTTCCGATGGTGTCGCGCAAGGCGGCATGGACGTCTATCTTGAAAATTTGGCGGTATACGCCGACAAAATTTCAATACCGCAGGTGACGACCGAGGACGAAAGGAAGCGATCGTCACACTGCAAGGAGTATCGATCACTATGGAGCTCCCTTCGACCGAATTGCTTGTCTTCCTGGTCGTCGCAGGCTTTGCCGCCGCCTTCGTCGACTCCGTCGTGGGAGGCGGCGGGCTGATCGCCGTGCCCGCGCTGCTCATGACAGGCCTTCCGCCGGGCATGGTGCTCGGCACGAACAAGCTGTGCGGCACGCTCTCTTCCTTGACGAGCACCATGTCTTTTCTGACCTCCGGCAAAATCAAGGGACGTCTCGCTCTCGCCCTGTTCCCGCTGTCCCTGATCGGTTCCGTGCTCGGCGCTTATTCCGCGTATCTGCTGCCCGCGTCTTTCCTGCGGCCGCTGGTCGTCGTTCTGCTGATCGTAGTGCTGGCGTACACGCTGCTCAAAAAAAGCTGGCAGGGCTCGCCGGTCCCCGCTCCCATGACGGCCCTCCGCAAAATAATCGCCGGCACCGCCGCCTTCGCTCTCGGGTTCTACGACGGCTTCTTCGGCCCGGGAACAGGCTCGTTTCTGCTGTTCCTGTTTCTCTTGCTCGGCTTCGACTTCGTAGGCGCCTCCGCGAATGCGAAGGTGCTCAACTTCGCCAGCAACATCGGGAGCTTGGCCACCTTTGGGCTGCTCGGCTCGGTCCATCTCGGCTACGGCCTGGTCATGGGCCCGGCGATGATCGTCGGCGCCTTGGTCGGCTCGCAGGTTGCCATCCGGCAAGGGGCCAAATATGTCAAGCCGCTCTTTCTGCTCGTGACCTTCCTGCTCATCGGCAAGCAGCTATGGGATTTGATCGCCGGCTGAGGAGCTTCCGCCGGACGGCTGGGAGCCCTGTCTGGCCGGCGCCCATCAGGCGCTATGCGCCATTTTCCTCTTCCATAAGCTGCGGCCGATTAACGGCAAAGACCGGCCGTATCCCTTGGACGGGGAACACCTCGCGGATCGCCGCGGCGATTTCGCCCGCCATCGTCATCACCCTAAACAGCGAGGTGCTCTGCAGCACGGCATACTTCTGGCCGGCATCGATATTGACGATGGCGGCCACCGAATAGTCCCCGACCTGCGGCAGCTGCTTGCCTACCGATTTGCCTGGCTCGATCGGCCGGTTCGAAACCTGGTACCATCCGAGCGAGGAAGGCTGGCCGAGGCAGGCGTCGATGGCCAGCACGCGCTTGCCGGCCGGCAGCTCCCTCATCCGCTCCCGCATATTGCTGGCGTCGAACGGCCGGGGGAGCGTGCCGATGACGTGGGGGTACCCCGCCTCCTGCAGCATCGTTCCTACCAATGGGCCCAGCGCATCGCCGGTCGAGCGATCGGTGCCGATGCACAAGAATACGATGTCTTCTGCAGCAAGTCCCTGCTCCCGGATCGTACGGAAAAATCCCGCCAGTTCATCTCCCCGCAGCTTTCTCCGAAACAGCGGAGCGCCGTTCTCCTCCATTACTTGTCCCCCATTCGACGGTCGATTTCTGTAAGGTACGAAGTCTATTGTAGCACAGAGCCGGCTCGTTCCGCTCCCCTATTTGGGCAGGCTTTCCTCGGCATGATATAATGCATACGACAAACTTCGAGCTTCGAGGAGGACGCGCAATGACTTGGCCGGTAGTGCTCTCTTTGCTTTCACTAGCTTACTGGATATGGGCGATCGCGGATACGCTGCATTCCCGCAAATGGATGCTCCGCCTGCCGCGGCAAGCAGCCGCCCCCTTCGGCGCCGGAAACCGGTGGGCGGAGGACGCGGGCAAAACTCCCCTCGTCTCCGTCATTGTGGCCGCCAAGGAAGAGGAAGACTCAATAACCGACACGGTCAAGCATCTGCTTGACCAGAACTATCCGCGGCTTGAAATTATCGCCGTCAACGACCGTTCGCAGGACGCCACCGGCCGCAAGCTGGACGAGCTGCGCCGCTGGTCCGAAGGCCGCAAGGAGCTGCCCGTTCCGCTGCGCGTCATCCATGTGACCCGGCTGCCGGACGGCTGGCTAGGCAAAAATCACGCGCTCTATCAAGGCTATCTTCAGGCCAGAGGCTCCCTGCTGCTATTTACGGACGCCGACATCACCTTTAGCCCGGATGCGGTCTCCGCGGCGGTGCGATACTTACAGGAAACGAAGGCGGACCATCTCACCTTGGCGCCGAGGATGGTGACCAAGGGCTTCTGGCTGCAAGCGTTCGTCCGCTATTTCTTCTTTACGCTCAGCTTGTACGTCCGCCCTTGGCGGGCCAACGACGACTTGCAGGACCGGACGGGGATGGGCATCGGCGCCTTCAATTTGCTTACTCGCCAAGCGTATGAGAGGATCGGCACCCACCGGGCGATCGCGCGCCGTCCGGACGACGATCTGCAGCTCGGCATGCTGGTCAAGCGGCACCGTCTAAGGCAGCGGCTCGCGACCGCGCCGGATCATCTCGCCGTCGAATGGTATCCGGGGATGAAGGAAGCGATCCGCGGATTGGAAAAAAACTTGTTCTCCGGCTTCGGCTACAGCGTGCTGAAAGCGGGTGCCGGCATCGCCGGCCAGCTGCTGGTATTCATCTACCCATGGATCGGCCTGTTCGCGTCACAGGGATGGCCGGCCGTGGCGTATGCGCTGTGCGCCCTGATGATGCTTGCCGCCTATATGCTGCACACCCGCGCCATGCTTGGCCGCCCCGCATCGGAGCTGGCTGTGCTGCCTCTATCGGCGCTGCTTTTGACCTGGATCGTCATCCGCTCCGTGTGGCTGACGCTCCGCCAGGGAGGCATCTATTGGCGCGGCACATTCTACCCGCTGCGCGAGCTGAAGCGGCTTCAGGAGCCTTAAGAGGTGCCTGGAGACGCGGATGCTCGCGCATTTTTTGCAAAAAAACATCGATTTTTCATACGGCATTCATAAAAAATTAACACAAGCATGATACAATTTGACATAAAATCATTTTGGAGACAGACGAAAGGGAGAGAACGGATGAACCTTACTCAAAGGCAGTTAACTTACGCTGTTGGAAGCATGCTGCTGACCTTCGTTTTAATTGTCGCTTACCAGTTCTGTTGAACGGCGACCATTCATGGCTAGCCCACATATACGAAATCACAGACATATAAGGGGGTGCGCGGCTTCGCGCATCTTTTTTGTTCGCTGCGAAACCCTTGAGCTCCGCCGAGGCCCTTTGCCGTGCAAGCCGCATGGACATCTATCTTGAAAATTTGGCGGTATACGCCGACAAAATTTCAATACCGCAGGTGACGACCGATGACGACAGGAAGCGCTCGTCATAGGCGTCTATCTTGAAAATAGCGCTTGGTGCGCCGCGGCCCATTTTCATCTTCTGATGGTGCTGCGAAGCTGCATGGGGGTCTCTCTTGAAAATTTGGCGGTATCCACTGGACCGAATTTTCAAACCACGGGTGACGACCGCTGACGCAAGGGAACCTGCTGGCCGCATGATCACCTCTAACGCTTGTGACAAACGCTATTTTGCTAAAACGAACCCTGTTTAAAATGTAACGTAACTACGTAGCGCTATTTTGTCAAAAACGCGGAATCGGGTAGCCAAACATGCCAAATAAGGCGGCTCATTAGCGTTACAATTTCACACCGGTCGTTTCGAGTGAAATAAGCTCTGTGGCTAGCTTTAAGCTTCTTAAGGTCTGCCCGGCAAATGTGAGCCCACGGCTAGCGGAACGCTAACCGAAGGGCTGAGTCCTACAGCCCGAATATTTATAAATTCTTGATGACGCGAAAAAAGGCATGGACGAACGCCGCGTCATTAGCGGTTATCGTCATGCCTTTTGCCTGCCGGCAAACCGATGTTACCTCATCTGCCTTGGCTGCTCCATATTCGCGGAGACGGCCTCCAGGCTTTGCATCGCCTGCGTCAGCTGATCTTGAACCTGCGCCATCTCCTGATGATGGTGCTCGTCGTCATTCGCCTCCATCTGACTCTGCGCCTTCTCGAGCTCACGCCGCGCTGTCTCAAGCTGCGCCGCCGCACCGGCAAATTCGCGCGGATTCGATTCCAGCTGCGCGTGGCGAACCGCCATCTCCGCGTCCCTGGCGATTTGAATCGCCTTCTCGGCATTGTCGATCACATGCCTAAGCGGCATTTGATGCTGGTTCACTTCCGTCACTTGTGCATCTCCTCCCGGTGATCGCGATCGTTACAATGCTTAAGATGCGCGAAACGCCCGGGATTCATTCCTTGATTTTACACTTGGGCCCTTGCAGTTCAGCGGCTGTCCTGCTTGCGCTCATAGACGACAAAATCGTAATCGTACGGATTGGCCCCGTCCTTCACGCCGCGAACTCTCCGCACCTCCTGCCACTCGCTGCCGAATTCCGGGAAGAACGTATCGGCCGGGAACGTATGGGCGATTTCGGTGATGTACATGCGGTCCGCGACCGGCATCAACAGCCGGAATATTTCTGCGCCGCCGATGACGAAAATTTCATGCTCTTCGCCGTTATCTGCCCTGTCCGCAGCTTTGGCGAACGCCAGCAGCTCCTCCACCGAATGAACGACGGTGCAGCCCGGCGCCTGATAATCGCGGTCGCGGGTCAGCACGATGTTGGTCCGTCCGGGCAGCGGCTTTCCGATCGACTCGTACGTTTTGCGCCCCATGAGCACGGCATGGCCCATCGTCGTCGCTTTGAAAAAAGCGAGATCCGCCGGCAGCCGCCAAGGCAGCCGGTTATCGACGCCGATGCCCCTCTGCTCGTCCATGGCCAAAATGAAAGAAATCGTCACCTGTCATCTCTCCTCAGGAGGTTTTACGTTCGGGCGCTATACGGCGATCGGCGCTTTAATGCCGGGGTGGAATTGATATCCCTCGAATTCGAAATCCTCGTACCGATAATCGAAGATCGAGTCCGGCTTCCGCTTGATAACGAGCTTGGGCAGCGGATACGGCTCCCGGGAGAGCTGCCGCTGCACTTGCTCCAGATGGTTCAAATAAATGTGCACGTCGCCTCCGTTCCAGACCAGTTCGCCCGGCTCCAGACCGCACTGCTCAGCGACCATATGGGTCAGCAGGGCATACGACGCCAGGTTGAACGGCAATCCCAGAAACGTATCGACCGAGCGCATCTGGAACATGCACGACAGCCGCCCGTTCGCCACGTAAAACTGAAACGCGTAGTGGCAAGGCGGCAGCGCCATGCCGTCCACCTCCGCCGGGTTCCAGGCGCTGACCAGGTGTCTGCGCGAATCCGGGTTGCGGCGAATTTGCTCAATGACGCCGGCGATCTGGTCGACGACCTGGCCGTCAGGACCAAGCCACGTCCGCCACTGCGCTCCGTATACGCGCCCCAAATCTCCGTTCTCGTCGGCCCACTCGTCCCATATGGTAACCCCGTTGTCCTGCAAATAACGAATGTTCGTGCTGCCGCTCAAAAACCAGAGCAGCTCGTGAATGATGGACTTCGTATGCAGTTTTTTGGTAGTCAGCAGCGGAAAGCCTTGCTGCAGGTCGATTCTCATTTGCCTTCCGAACACGGAGATCGTGCCGGTGCCCGTGCGATCTTCCTTTCGCACGCCATTGTCCAATATATCCTGTAGCAGTTCCAGGTACGCCTTCATAAGCCACCTCAATCATTGAAATCGTTAACCATTAATATAATACAATACCGGCACGGATTCAAAAAAATCGCCGGAAAGAGGCGTGTTGCCTATTCGATGATCCTCAAGACAAGCTCCGTAATCCTATGCTTTGGGCTTGCCGGATTTCTCGTTCAGAATGGCGCGCAGCTCCTGAATCTCCTCCTCGGAGATCGACTTCTCTTCGAAAAACTGCACCAGCATCGATTTCATCGTCCCGCCGTATATGCGTTTCAGAAAAGACTGCGCCTCGGCGTGCTGACACTCGCTTTGCGTATAAAGCGGCTCGAACGTATACACCTTTTGATCCTGGTTGACGCCGACCGCCTGTTTTTTGACCAGACGATCCAGCAGCGTGCGGATCGTCTTCGGCTTCCAGTCCGTCGTTTGCTGCAGGGCGTGTATGACCTCGCTGGCTGTTAGCGGAGCTTTCGCCCAAAGCACGTTCATGACCTCCCATTCCGCTTCCGAAATTTTCGGAACCTGTTTCGCCATTCCAATCCCCCCTTAAGATTGCACGGGTACGTCATATTGCCGCTTTCAAAGCTTTTCGCTGTCAAAGTCGGGCTGTCATCAATAGATGCCCTTATCCTTCAAAATCTTCAGCGCGATTTCCGCCGCCGTACTTCCGCTCGAGCCGCTGCCGCTTTGAATGTTCGCCGCAAAGAAATAAGTATTCCCATTCCTCTCTACATACCCTACGAACCAGCCGTTTATATTTTGGCCGTTGACGGCGCCTGTGCCTGTCTTGCCGAAAAGCTGCGCCTCCCCCTTGTCTTCCAATCGGATCGCCTGCTGTACGGTCCGGATATGCTCTTCCCGGAATCCGAAATCGTTTGTGTACAACGACTTAAGCAGCTGCACCTGCTCGACCGGGGATATTTTCAAGGAAGATTCCAACCAATAAGGCTCCGGTCCGCCGGAAATGTCGGCATTCCCGTAATGAATTTGATGAACGTATGCCTGCAACCGGCTCCGGTCGATTCGGCTTTCCATCGACTGGAAGTACCAGTTGACGGACGTTCTCATCGCGGTAAACAAATTGTGATCTTTGTTCCACTCCTCATACGGGTACTTTTCGCCGTTCCATTCGATCTCGGAAAGACTGGACGATATAGCGCCGGATTCCAGCCCGATCAAAGCGCTGTAAATTTTATAGGTGGAGTCGGGAGAAACTCTCCGGGTGCTTGTTCGTTCGTTGTAGATTCGATACTGGTCAGCCTGCATATCGTATAAAACAAATGCGCCTTCATAGCCGGCAAAATAGCCGCTTAAATCCTCGTAAACCGTACGCTCGCCGGCAAAATCATAGCGCTGTTCATTGCCGAGGGCCAACGCGGAAACGAACGGAATTTGGCTTGTGACGAAGACGCCGGCCAGCAAAACAACGGCGGCGCTGGTCAGCTTCAAGCGCTTGGATTCGGCCCGATAGCCGGCAATTGTCTCGATGCGCGCTTTGATCTGGCTTTTTCGGCTGACCAGTTGGCTGGTCAACGCGAAATTCATCGGCCGCGACGCGCGGTCCGCCACGTTGATGATCGTATTGCCGTATTCGGCGCGGCAGCGGTCGTCCAGCGTGTGCAGCACTGCGATATCGCAGGCGATTTCCCGGTCGAGCCTCATTTGCTTGAACGCGATCCATATCAGCGGGTTGAACCAGTAAATGAGCTGAAACGCGACGATCCAATAGTTCGTGACGTTGTCCCTATTTTTCAAGTGATTCAGTTCGTGCAAAATAATATATTTGATTTCATCCATGGACAGCCATTCGGCGAACCGGACCGGAAACACTAAATACGTTTTGAACAAGCCGAAGATCATTGGAGACTTGACAAGCGGCGATTCCAGGACGATCAATTCCCGGTCCATATGCAGCTGCTGCTTGCATTGATTCAGCAGGTCTAAAACTGCTTGATCGGCCAAGCGGCGAGCCCGCTTTCGTATCTGCTTGATTTTGAACCACGAATGCACGGTCAAGGCGGCCATTACGAGCATCCCTGCAAACCAGACGGCGGCTGCAGCGGTCTTAAGCCATGGAGAAACGCCGCGATGGACGGAAACCGTAAAGTCCTGCAGCCAATTGGCTTGTCCGGGTTCTTGAGCTCCCGAGCCGGTTATATAAGCGTCCATTCCGCCTATCCCATAGTGCAGATTTCCCTCAAAGCCGCTATACAACATTCCGAAAGAAAGCCAGTGGCCGGGAATAAAAGGGAGCGTTAATGCGGCCAGCAAAAGAAACCACATATTGTAGTGCCATTTGGCGGTAAGCTGCTTTCGGAAAACCGCTTTGATCAGCATGATGCCCGCGGCGGAAACGGAAGAAACGATGAAGCTGATCACCAACGTTGAAAAAAACATGCTTCCCGGCTCCCTTCATCTATCCTGATAATTTGATGACGACTGTCAGCAAATTTTCCGTAACCGAAGGTACGACCGATGACGAAGGATTCGTTCGTCATCGGCGTCTACCTTTACAAACGTCACTACTAACTATCGCATATCCGCATGATTGAATCAATTTTTGTCGGGCTTCATTCTCTGCCGCCAACATACTCCTTGAGAACAGGCGCCGTTTTGCGCACGACATAGCCGCTCCCGCCGCGCTGCTGCACATCTTCGATCATGACGGCAAGCAGCAGATCGGCCCGCTTCGCATCATAGGCGACGAACCAGCCGTTCTCCTGGCCCTTCTCTTCCTTGCTTTTTTTCAGCTCCGCCGTGCCGGTTTTCCCCGCGATCCGGCGGCCGTCCATATATGCCCCGTGCCCTGTGCCTTTTCGGTTCTCAACAACGTCAAGCAGCATGCCGCTTACCTTTTCGGCCGTTGCCGGAGTTATCACCGGGGGTCCCCACGGCTTCCCCTCGGCTTTCCCGCCTTCCGAAAGCTCTAGCACGGGAGCAATCAGCTGCCCTTCATTGATAAACGGGGTATAGGCTAAGGCCAGGTGCAGCGGACTCATGGCGACTTCTCCTTGTCCGTAGGAGGAATCGGCCAACAGGATTTCGTTCGAGATGCCGTTATTCGACAGACTTGCTTGGGGAAAAGGATACGCAATCGGCAGAGGCTTGCCGAACCCGAATTTCTCCGCCTCCGTGCTGAATGGTTCCGCGCCGATTTCAAGCGCCTCCTGGGCCAAATAAATATTGTCCGAGTTCACGATGGCGTCCGCAAGAGTTTCAGAGGGAACGTCCCTCACCCGCGTCACGTAATAGCTGCCCCAGCTCGCATCCTTCGCCCAGCGCAAGCCGTCAATGCGTTTGATCTCATCGACAGTACTGACTCCAAGCTGCAGTCCGATCGCGGCGGTAATCGGTTTAAACACGGAGCCTGGGGCGTACAGCTTCGTAAAACGATTAAGGAGCGGCTTCTTCGGATCTTCGTTCCACACCTTCCACTGCTCCGAAGACAGCCCTTGAACGAACCGGTTCGGGTCGTAGGCCGGACTGCTGACCAGCGCCAAAATTTCACCCGTCCGAGGGTGTATGGCCGCCCCTGTCCCCGCGTCTCCATCCAGCGCGCGATATATGGAATCCTGCAGCATCGCGTCGATCGTTACACGGACGTCCTCTCCGTTCACCGGCTCGACCCTGGCCAGCGTTTCCTTAACCTGTCCGTCCGCTTTGACGATCGTTATCTGAATGCCGTCCCGTCCCCTAAGCCGCTCCTCGAAAATTTGCTCCATTCCCGCTTTGCCGATCATGTCGCCCGGGCCGAAGCGTCGGTCCGGGTGCTTGTCTAGATCTTCTGCGGTAACTTCTCGGATATACCCGGTCAAATGAGCGGCGGCTTCTCCATAGGGGTAGACCCTTGCGCCTTCCTCCCGCTTGGTTACCCCAGGCAAATCGCTGAAATCGAGGTTTATCCGTTCTTTCGTTATATTGACGACCGGCACAAACACGTCATCCTTGACCCACGAAGCCGCGAGTTTATCCTGTATGAACGATTCCGGAACCGCAAGTCTCTCTGCGAGCTTGGCGATCGTTTCCGCCCTGGCATCTCCCAGCCGGCCCGGAACGATGCCCAGCACTTCGAGGCTGCCGTTCGCGGCAAGCTCTCGGCCGAAGCGGTCATAGATGGTTCCCCTTTCCGCCTTCAGCGTACGCACATTTACTTTGTCCCCTTCTTCCATCGACGGAAACAGCAGGGAAGGCTTCCAGGCAACCTTCCATTCATTGTTCGCCGCTTCGTTCCTTACGATTTGCACGGCACCGTCGGCGGCGATCGGCCCGGCCGCGGTATCCATCTTAAGTTGATAAGGGAACGTGCGGATGTCCGGCGACGCCTGTTCCTTTTCTTCGCCAACTTGAGGCGCGGCAATGCTGAGATTGCTCATTTCGATCCCTTCATAGATGGAGCGATAACGATTGGCGAACTGCTCCTTCGTCATGGCCGATTGGGCCTTTTCAGAGATCAGCTCGTACATCTGTTCATAGCGCCCCTGCTGCCAATATTCCATATAGCTGGCGAATACGTCTTCCGGCTCCAGCTTCTCCGTACAAGCCGGCAAAATGAACAGAAATAGCAAAGCGGCAATATAACAACGCACGGTTTTCATAAAGCCATCCTCTCTCCTTGGACAGTAATACGCGGACAACATCAAAAGGCTCGCTAACTGCATAAGCAATTGGCAAGCCTCTATGGCGATCATGGCGCCTGGGCGTCCGCGGTTAGCGTCAATGCGTCCAGCGCCGCCTTGGCAGCTCGCGCGATGAGCGCGTTGTCGTAGCCTGAGTCCTTCTTATCGCGGCTTGACAATATCGCCATAACGATGGGATCGCCGTTCGGGGGCCAGACGACGCCGATATCGTTCCGTGTTCCATATTCTCCAGCACCGGTCTTGTCGCCGACGGTCCACCCTTCGGGAACGGCGGCGCGGATGAGCTCGTCGCCCGTCGTATTTCTCCGCAGCCAATCGTTGAGGATGGAACGCTTATCCTCCGGAAGCGCGTCTCCGACCGCGAAAGCGCGGAGCGAGCCGGCAAGCGCCCTTGGCGTGCTGGTATCGCGCACGTCACCGGGGACGGCTTCGTTCAGCTCAGTCTCATAGCGGTCCGCTTCGGTAACGGTATCGCCGATTTGCCGCAAAATCGCTTCGAAGCCGTCGGGACCGCCCAACTGTTTGAGCAGGAGATTGCCTGCCGTGTTGTCGCTGTAACGAACGGCGGCATCGCTTATTTCTCTCAGCGTCATTCCGGTCGAGACATGCTTTTCCGTCACCGGAGAATAAGTAACCAGGTCGTCGCCGGAGTAGGTGATCGTTGCATCAAGTTCCTCGATCGAGCTTGTGAGCAGCACCGCGCCTGCCGCCAAGGCCTTGAAGGTCGATGTGTAAGCGAAACGCTCGTCCGGCCGATAAGCGATTGTCCGTCCTGTTCCGGTATCGATCGCGTACACGCCAAGCCTTGCGTCAAACTCCTTCTCCAATTGAACGAACGCCGGATCGGCAGCAGACGGATCGGCCGTCAACGTCTCTTCGGTTTTGGCAGCAATCGCCGGCGCCTCCGTCTTCGCACAGCCGGTCAGCGGCAGGAGCGCAATCAGCATGATCGATGCGGCTATTTTTAGCTTGTCGGCTCGAAGGCCAAATCGATGTGTCGTTAGCAAAATCGAAACCCCATTTCAAATAAGTTTAAATACCCGGTGCGGGCGATTGGGCTGCCCTCCTCTCTTCGGAACTCGACTACTTATGTAGTCCATAATTTATATTACACACGTAATCCGAAAATGTCAAAATGGTACCGGAATCCAGTTTGCCCACTCGGCTCCTTCGTACGATGCTGGCCTTAAGGTTACATCCCGGCTGACTGTGCGGTATAATGATGGCGACTTATCATACGGGCAGGAGTGAGAGAGCAATGTATAAAATGATCGCGATTGATATCGACGATACACTGATTAACGACAAGAAGCAGATTACCGCCGGGACCCGCCAAGCTTTGGCCGAGGCCGTCTCGCAGGGCGTTATCGTCACGCTGGCGACAGGACGGATGTACGCCTCGGCCAAGCAGCTTGCCGAGCAGCTTGCGCTGAACGTTCCGCTGATCACGTATCAAGGCTCGCTCGTCAAGACGTCGATCGACGAGCAGGTGCTGTACGAAAGGAACGTGCCGCAGGAAGCCGCGCGCTTCATATACGACTATTGCCTGCGAACGGGTCTTCATCTGCAGCTGTACCACAATGATATTTTGTATGTGCGGGAAAGCAACGACAAAGCGGAGGAATATGCCCGTCTTTCGAAAATTCCTTATACGGTCGAGCCTGATTTTGAATCTCTTATTGGCAAGCCCAACACGAAGCTGCTGATGATCGATCAGCCGGACAAGCTGGACGCGGTGGCGGTTGAATTGCGCGGCGCTGTAGGGCAGCAGGTTCATATTACGAAATCCAAGCCTCATTTCCTCGAAGTCGTTCACAAGGAAGGAACAAAGGGAGACGCCATCCGCTTTCTGGCTGAGCATTTCGGCCTGGAGCTCGGAGAGGTCATGGCGATCGGCGACAGCTGGAACGATCGGGAAATGCTTGAGGCGGCCGGTCTCGGTGTCGCAATGGGCAACGCAGTCGCCGCCTTGAAAGAGATCGCGGATTATGTCACCCTCAGCAACAACGAAGACGGCGTCAAGCACGCCGTAGAGAAATTTGTGCTGTCTCCTTCGAAATAAGCTCGTTCTGCAAGATCGGAGGGCTAAAGAAATTGGAGAAAAATTGACGCTCTTTTTCGTTGGCACAGGCACACTAGGCAAACGTCCGCATACATTGTTGTTGAACATAGGCATTCGCATAGCACGCAAGAAGGAGAGATGCATAATGTCCAAACAACAATTGCCGGAAAAGCAACAGAGCGAGTCCCGGTCATTGATACCTGGAATGCCGGGAGTCGGAACGCCTGGAACAATTCCAGGCGGCTTTCCCGGCGGCGTTCCGGGCGGCTTCCCCGGCGGCGTTCCGGGCGGTTTCCCCGGCGGCGTTCCAGGCGGCTTCCCCGGCGGCGTTCCGGGCGGCTTCCCCGGCGGCGTCCCGGGCGGCTTCCCCGGCGGCGTCCCGGGCGGCTTCCCCGGCGGCGTTCCGGGCGGTTTCCCGGGCGGTGCTCCGGGCGGTTTCCCGGGCGGGGTCGGAGGACCGCCTCAATCGCCTCCGCCGGCGTTCACGCCGCCAAGACCGCAGCAGCAGCTGTTTGCAGTCGATCCGGGCGGCATTCGCAGATGCCTTTTTAGGTACGTGTACATCTGGCAGACGAACGGGCAGCAATATTGGATGTTTTTGACCTTCGTCGGCCGCAATTCGATCGCCGGATTTCGCTGGTTTGGGTTTGGCCCGTTCGGTTCCTGGGGTTATTTCGGATTGGATTTGCGGCAAATCTCAACGTTTGTCTGCTACTGAAACGCCGGTCATCAAACGGCAGAAAGCCTGCGGAGATGTATCCGCAGGCTTTTAAATGCCGGTTTCATGGCTTTGTCATTTGCCGCTGTTGTCGTTACTGCGCCATGACGTCGTTTTATAGCAGATCGCCGAGACCCTTCGCGTCCATCTTCTCCTCCTCGGAGAGGATGTCGACAAATTCGTAGACCATCACGCCGCCAGAAGCTATTTTCAGACGAACCACTCCCGTCTTCGCGTATTCCTCCAGCAGCTTTGCGGCCTCGGCTACGGATAAACTCGTATGCATCGCGGCTTCCGACGCCGTCATCCGCCCTTTATAGCGAACCGCCAGCTGCAAAATTTGGTTTTCCAGCTCATCCTTCCGCCGGGCGCGGGAACCTTTAACCGTCCAAATGCATAACCATATGCCGAGTGCGGACGGAACAACCCCAAACAGAAAGGCGGTTATCAAGTCCGCCACCCAGTTGTTCCCACTATCGCCAGATAAAGAGCCTCCCACCAGTAAGAAGCCGAACAGCGCGACAAAGACTCCGAAAGCAAATTTCACCCGTTCCTTCACATTCATCTCCAGTTCTCCCCCGACGCTATTGTTACTTACCTTAATATAACTGAAGTTACGCGGATCGGGCAATATATGGAGAGCAAGGAATTGTGTGCATTGTCGGCCTATGCCGTCGTTATAGCCGTTTTTCTGCGAGGGGCAGGAGGCTCTCGCCGAAGCCGGCCATCCGTCCCCGGCGCCCCCCGCCTCCACCGGTCCTCTTCCAGGTAATCCGCATAATCCTCAAGGAACGTATCCGTAATCGGCACGCGCTCTTCCTGGTCGGCAGCGCTCGTCATCATTCGCTCCTCCTTTCCCCTGATCGCTGTTCAACCCTGCTTCTGATATCGTAAGCATACCTTACTCCAATAAGCGCTTCAACCGCCTGGCAGACATAAGCCAAACATGCGGCGGACGCCGGGCTTTCCCGCATCCGCCGCTGCGGTCAGGCGTTATCTGAAGACAATACGTATACTTTTACGTTCTTTTTGACTCCGAATTGGATGGCCTGCTTTACATCGTTCATGAACACATCCACTCGCGCCCCCTTGATGGCCGAGCCCGTATCCTCCGCCTTGCGCAAGCCGATTCCGTCGATATAGACGAGAGTACCGATTGGGATCACGGAAGGATCGACGGCGATCGTGCGTCCTTCCTCGGCCTTGCTGCCGCTGGACGTAATGCCGTAGGCGGGGTGCGAGGGCCGCTTGCCCGTCGATTCCGCGCCGGCCGTATAGGCCGTAAGGGTCGATTGCAGCACCTTCTCGATCACGCGCTCCTCGCCGTTTGGCAGCATCAGCTGCGCGCCTTCCGCGGGAATTTCCAGCTGCTGCCCGACCGTCAGCCGGCCGGGGTCTTCGATGTCGTTGGCGGCAATCAGCGAAGAGACCGATACATCGAACGCGCGGGCGATCCGGTACAGCGTATCCCCTTTATTCACCTGATATTTGATCGGACTCGGCAGCAGCGCGGCCTGCCCGGTTCCTTCGCCTGCTGCCGACCGATTCAACGCTTCCAGCGCATAGGGGGCATAATTGTCCGTCTCGGGAATGACGGCAAATTGATTGTACCCCGGACCGTACCGGTCCTCCGTCTCGAAGTAAGCCTGTCCCGCAGAGGGACTTGCCATGACAACCGCCAGCAGAAGAGCAGCCAATAAGCCGACTTGATTCACTTGCCGATGCATTGTGTTCCTCCTCTATCCATTCTTGCTAGATTGATAGTAATAGAATGGACGGAGAAACTAGATTTTATACCCGGCTCCGGACAGCCGCTGCTCTATGTATCTCCGTTAGGAGCGGAAGGAACCGCTCGCAGAGCCGCCCGCGGGCTGCTCCGCGAGGCCTTTCGCTGTCCGGTGCTTTCAGTCAGTCTGGCCGCTTCCGTCTTGCCCTCGATCAAAACCGCCGAATCGGCTTCTTTGTTTTCTTCCCGCGGCGGCTTCCCTCTCTGCGCGGGAGAAGTTCTTCCTCCAGAGGCTCCTCCTGCTGCACGCTTTTCGTGATGACATTGCGGATGATCGGCTCGAACTCTTTGTAAGCCCCGTACAGCTGTTTGATTTTGTCGGCCAGCGCAAGCATATCGTCCATGCCCGCATTCATTTCCTTCAGGAACAGCCATCCGCTCCGTCCGCGAAACGGCTGCGCACCGCCTGCCGCCCTCCGGTACGGGTGCCCGTCCCAATGCTTCCTGCTTTGCGGGTCAGGCCAATCTCCTGTGCTCCACATCGCGCATCCCTCCGTCTTGTTTTTCGCCATCTGCCCATGGGCCTTATTGCTACACCATATGCATTTGCCCTGAAAAAGGTATGGACGAATGCACAGCACCGGCCGGCATGCGAGGACGCCAAATATGACAAAGCGTCCAAAATAGGGTATAATTATTGTCTGGTCGGTTACCGGTCGGATAAGGAAAAAAGGGAGCGGGAGGTGGCAAGAATGATCCAGATTCAACCAAAAAACGGCGGTTACCCTTCTGTATTCCGCCTTGCAATGCTGGTGATCCTGATCTTCTCCGCCATCGTGCCGATATATGCTGAGAACAGCACCGGATATATCGAGGAATCATACAAATGGGGCCTCATGTCCGATTCTCATCATTCCTTCCATTACCGAAGCAACGCTCCCTTAAAGGCTCTATTGTCAACCAAGCCCGAGCCCATCCTGCTGATGATGCCTATTCTGCTTTGTGTGGGCGTTTGGCTGGCTCCGGCTCATTTATACGCCTACATTCCGGTCCGGATGAAGCGTCTTTTGCTTATGCCGATCAAATATACCTCCAATTTCGTGCACGAAATGACGCAGCCTTTGACGATCCGATAACGTTGCGATCCATTAGCGCATCATTTGATTATTTTTTGCTTCCGAATGGTTCTTTAGGTGAATTGCCACAATATATCTATATTGAAAAATTTGGCGGAATCTACGGGCCGAATTTTCAACCCCGCAGGTGACGACCGATGACGGAAGGATTCGCTCGTCATAGGCGTATATCAGGAAGCAAAGCACCCACAGGAGGACTAAACAATGAACATTCTAGAATCCGATCTGCCGGGCATCGGCCGAAAATTTCAAATTCATACGCGCGACGGCGATAAAATGGTCATTATCATCCACGACGACGGGCGGCGCGAGTTCTACCACTTCGATCACGACGATCCGGATGACAGCATTTCCATGGTGACGCTGGACGATCAGGAAGCGCGGCAAGTAGCGGGCATTATCGGAGGTCTGACCTATAAGCCCAAAGCGCTTGAGAACATCGAAGTCGTGCTGAACGATCTCGTCATCGAATGGTACAAAATCGAGCAGGCTTCGCCTTGTATCGGCAAAACGATCGGCGATCTCGACGTCAGACAGAAAACGGGCGCAACCATCATCGCCGTTGTCGAAAAAGGAAATTCCAATAAGACGATCAACCCGGGGCCCGAATATGTACTGCGAGCGGAATCGACCCTCATCGTAGCGGGAGAGCGGCAGCACCTGAAGGCACTCAAGGCCATTCTGCAGAATGGGAGTGAGTGAGTATGGACCACCTAGTGCTAGAAGTCGGGCTCGCGGTCATTCTTATTGCGCTCGTCGGGCTGCTGTCGGCAAAGCTGCGGTTCTCGGTCATCCCCTTCTATATTCTGATCGGGATGGCCGTGGGGCCGCACGCTCCCAAGTTCGGCGCGTTCGACTTCCGGTTTATCGAGAGCGCTCAGTTTATCGATTTTCTCGGCCGCCTCGGCGTCTTGTTCTTGCTCTTTTACCTCGGACTTGAATTTTCCGTTGGCCGCCTGATCAAATCCGGCCGTTCCATCGCCGTCGGCGGCACCATCTATATCGCCATCAATTTCACGTTAGGCATTCTTTACGGCTGGTTAACCGGATTCCCGCTTCAGGAAACGCTGGTTATCGCCGGCATCACTACGATCTCATCCAGCGCGATCGTCGCTAAAGTGTTGGTCGACCTCAAACGAACGGCCAATCCCGAGACGGAGATGATACTCGGCATTATTATGTTCGAAGACGTCTTCCTCGCCGTTTATATCTCCATTTTGTCGGGCCTCGTTCTCAGCGGCGCCACCTCGCTCGGAGGCGTGCTGCTGTCCGCCTTGTACGCACTCGGCTTTATGCTGCTGTTCCTTATTGTCGGACGCAAAGTCGTCCCGCTGCTTAACAAAGCGCTCAATATCCGTTCCAACGAATTGTTCCTGCTTGTCGTCTTCGGTTTCCTGTTCCTGGTAGCCGGCTTTTCCGAAACGATCCATGTTGCGGAGGCGATCGGCGCGTTGCTCGTCGGCCTTGTCCTCGCCGAAACGGAGCATATGAAGCGAATCGAGCATCTCATTCTTCCGTTCAGAGATTTCTTCGGGGCGTTGTTCTTCTTCAGCTTCGGACTTTCTATCGATCCGCTAGCCCTGGGCGGCGCCGTCTGGCTGTCGATCGGAGCGGTCATTCTGACGCTGATCGGCAACTTTACCGCGGGCATGATCTCCGGGAGAAGCGCCGGGCTTTCGTCCAAAGCTTCCTCCAACATCGGGCTGACTATCGTATCCCGCGGCGAGTTTTCCATCATCATGGCGAACCTCGGCAAAGCGGGCGGGCTCGATCTGATCATTCAGCCGTTCGCCGCCCTGTACGTCTTGATCTTGGCGATTCTGGGGCCGCTGCTTACGAAAGAGTCCAAAACCGTATTCCAGCTGCTCAACAAAGTGTTCCGATGGGAAAAAGAAAAACCGAAGAAGCAAAGCGAGCAGGCCTGAAAAAACAAAAGCAAAGGAGCCTTTCCCATACCGGGCGGGCTCCTTGTTCGTATGGCCGTCCTAGCCGATCCGCCCGGCAATTTGCCGCGCGACCCATAAGCCGGCTGCTCCCGCCTGAGCCAAGCCTCGCGTAATTCCCGCGCCGTCGCCGGCGCAGAACAGGCCCGTGATCTCACTCTCGAACGATTCGCTTAGCTTAGGACGCGCCGAATAAAACTTCGCCTCGACTCCATAAAACAGCGTATGCTCGGAAGCGATGCCTGGCGTCACTTTGTCCAGCGCCTCCACCATTTCGATCAGCGACTTCATCGTATTGTACGGCAGCACCAGCCCGAGGTCCCCCGGAACGGCTTCCTTCAGCGTCGGCTCGAGGAACCCTTCCCGGATGCGTTCGGCCGTGGAACGGCGCCCTCTCATGATATCTCCATATTTTTGCACGATGACGCCGCCGCCGGACAAATCGTTCGCCCTCCGGCAAATTTCACGGGCGTATTCGTTCGGCTTGTCGAACGGCTCGGTGAACTTGTGGGATACGAGCAGCGCAAAGTTCGTATTGTGCGAGCCGAGCGCCGAGTCCTTGAACGAATGCCCGTTGGCCGCCATAATGCCGCTGTGGTTTTCGACGACGACATGCCCGGACGGATTGCTGCAGAAGGTGCGCACCCTCGTGCCTACGGATGTATTGTAAATGAACTTGCCTTCATACAAATGCTCGTTGATTTCGCGCATCACGATGTCCGATGTCTCCACGCGAACGCCGACGTCGACCTGGTTATTGAACATTTTGATCCGCCGCTTCCTGAGTACCTCGCTCAGCCAGGCCGAGCCGTCCCGTCCCGGAGCGATGAATACGTAATCGCTTTTGTAGGTCTCTCCGTTTTTCAGGACGACGCCCCGCACCATATACTTGCCGCCGGATTGGGCCGTTACGATGTCCTCCACTTCCGCCTTGAACAGCATATCGATGCGATCGGCCAAATACGAGGCGATCGATTTGAGAATCTCCAGGTTCTGCTCGGTCCCGAGATGCCTTACCTTAGCCCGCAGCAGCTTCAAGCCGGCAGCGTAACCCCGCTGCTCAATCTGCCTGACAGCCTCGGTCGTCGGGTCCGTCATCGTCTCGGTTGCTCCATGCTTCAGGTTGATGCGGTCGACGTCATGAATCAGCTCCAGCACTTTGGAGGCGGGCAAGTAATCGGTCATCCAGCCGCCGAATTCCGTCGTAATGTTGAACTTGCCGTCGCTGTAAGCGCCAGCCCCTCCGAAGCCGGCCGTGATGGAGCAGGCCGGCAGGCATCCGGCATAGTCTTTCTTCCCCGCCGGAGGCGGACATAGCTTGATCTTCCCCTCCATAATCGGGCAGCTTCGACGATGAATGTCGTGCCCTTTATCGATCAGCAGCACCTTCGCATCGGGTTTTTGCAGCGTCATCTCGTACGCAGCAAAAATGCCGGCAGGTCCGGCCCCTACAATGATCAAATCGTACTTGTCGCTCATGTCGTCCTTCCTCCAACCAGATCTCATGTGGTTTTGAAGACGCAAAAAACTCCCCGCATCGAATGGGCTGCGCCGAAGCAGCCACTCGTAGCTGGGAGTTTACGGTTCCCGTAGAAACCCTCAACCTTATCTTGAGGATATACGAATGATTCGGACTGTTGCGAAGGTTTTTTACGTTTACACATTTATAATACCGAATCATTCATAGGAAGTCAACAAACAATGTTCGGTTTTAGGTCATTTGACGATCATGACCGGAATCGTGGCATGATGCACGACATGGTGGCTGACGCTCCCCAGAAATAGCTCGCTGAGTCCGCCCAAGCCGCGGCTGCCCATCACGATCAGATCGCAGCCGGTCTCTTCCGCGTGCTCCAGAATAGCCCGCGCCGCATTCCCTTGCTTCCGAACGACCCGAACGTTGGGCAATCCCTCCGCTGCCTGGCGGGCGCGCTCGACGACTTTGTCGGAGTATTCGTTCTGCTGGCGTTCTACGTCCGGCGAGACATTAAAGATCGCATCGCCGACGACCATTACGGGAACATGGCTGGAATGAACGATCTCCAGACCGCCTCCCGCGCCTTCCTTCACCAGCTTCACCGCCTTGTCCAGCGCCCGCTCCGACGCCTCGGAACCATCGTATGCAATCAATATTTTGTTGAAAATCATACACTCACTCCCTGACTGTTGGTATCGTCGTCTTATTTTAAAGCTATCAGCCTGCCACCGCTGTGTATGTAATGTAGATCACACCGTTCAATAAGCTTGAAACATGCCGGAAATCAAAGAAACGAATCGTTTTATGCGCTTACATGACGTTTTGGCAAGCTGAAAACCGCGCGGTTTTTGTGTATAATCGAAATCTGCGAACATCGGCCCCGACTTTTCTGAGAGTGGAAAGTCACCATCATCCAGCATAGGAGGATATGAACTATCACAATGAATCAACAACTGAAAAGCTCCTGGTTCGGCAATGTTCGGAGTGACGTCCTATCCGGCATGACGGTCGCGCTTGCCCTCATTCCGGAAGCGATCGCCTTCTCGATTATCGCCGGCGTCGACCCGATGGTCGGTTTGTATGCATCTGTCTGCATCGCTATTGTCATTTCGTTTGCGGGAGGACGGCCAGGCATGATTTCCGCGGCAACGGGCGCGATGGCGCTGCTGATGGCGACGCTTGTCAGAGATCACGGCATTGAGTACTTGTTCGCCGCCACCGTACTGGCAGGAATCCTGCAATACGTTATGGGGATGTTGAAATTCGGACGCTTCATCACGTTCGTCCCGCAATCGGTTATGACCGGTTTCGTCAATGCGCTGGCCATTCTGATTTTTGCGGCTCAGCTGCCGCACTTTGCGGGCGAAGGCTGGGTCATGTACGCACTGGTCGCTTTAACCTTGCTTATTATATATATTTTGCCCCGATTTACCAGGGCCATACCGTCGGCTTTGGCCGCCATCGTCATCGTCTCAGTTTTGGCGATCAGTATGGGCCTTGAGGTGAAGACAGTCGGCGACATGGGCCGCATCACGAGCGCTTTGCCCGTGTTTCATGTGCCGCAGATCGAGCTAAGCCTGGAAACATTGTGGATTATTGTCCCTTACTCGTTATCGCTGGCGATCGTCGGCATTTTGGAATCGCTGCTTACCGCGACGATCGTCGACGAGATGACGGATACGCGCAGCGACAAAAACCGGGAAGTGAAGGGCCAAGGCATCGCCAATGTGGTCACAGGATTTTTCGGGGGCATGGCCGGCTGTGCGATGATCGGTCAATCGGTGATCAACGTCAAATCCGGAGGCCGCACCCGTCTGTCGACCTTCGTGGCAGGCGCGTTCCTGCTCTTTCTCATCCTCGTGCTCGGGGATATCGTCAGCCGCATCCCGATGGCGGCGCTCGTCGGCGTCATGTTCATGGTATCGATCGGCACATTCGATTGGAAATCGCTGACCGGCATCGCCAAGGTGCCGCGCGGCGACGCCCTGGTGATGGTCGTGACCGTCGCCATTGTCGTCGCCACCCACGACTTGTCCAAAGGCGTATTCGCCGGCGTGCTGCTCAGCGCCGTACTGTTTGCCTGGAAAATGGCCCGCATTCGCATGACCTCGTCGATTCAGGCGAACGGCGCCAAAACTTACGTCGTCTCAGGCCAAATGTTCTTCGGCACGATGTCCCATTTTATCGAGCAATTCGATTATGCCGGCGACCCCGATGCGATCTTCATCGACTTCAGCCAGTCTCACGTCTGGGATCATTCGGCCGTCACCGCGATCGCGAAGGTTGTGGCGAAATACCGGCAGTTGGGCAAAACAGCCTCCATCACAGGCCTGAATGAGGAGAGCCGTCTTATTGTCGAGAAGGTCGGCCTGGCTTCGACGGGCGGACATTGATTGGTGATCTTGGTGATGAAAATGAGAAAAGCCCCGAAAGAGGGCTTTTCTTCATTTTAGTCAATGAGACTTTCCGAATTTGTCCCATCGGGATTCATAACATACAAGTAAACTTGCTTATCTTTTGGATCCACATAAGCGATTGAATACATGTGCAATTTATTTTCTTTCCATCCGATGAATAAAGAGACTCCAACTTTATTGTTTTTCAGACCTTCTTGGTCAATAACATGATCGGGAATATCAACACGATTATACCCGGGCTCTTTGAAGAAGCTGTATTTCCAATATGAATCGCTTCCATTCTCTAAATCCCCGTTATCATTTGCTATCTCGTAATCGTCCATAAATAATGACTTGACCTCCTCTTGAGTCAAACCTAATCTCAGCTTTTCTTTGAGTTCATTCACTTTATTAAGGATCATTCGGTCTCTTTCAGTAGAAGATCCATTTGACTCGGTTACAGAAGTGATTGATATGGTATTTGTCGTATTGTCCCACCGAACTTCTCCGCCAAGCATCTCGACAACTGCTTTGGTTGGAAGATAAGAGATTCCATTAATGATAACAGGGGGACATGGCATCGCCATCTTCATTCACAAGTACCCAAGGTTTATTGTTAATTGTGATCTTCATATCGTGATTAATTATACGCCCGAATGCTTTCCACGCCTCCGGCCGCATAGGATAAACTCGTTCCCGATAACAAGGTACACAAACAAGTTATAGTTACTTTCTTCCATTCCATTCAATTACCTTCCATATACTCGATTCTTTCTATGCGTTCTCCCCTGCATAGCTGAAGTTTAATCTGGATTTATCAACAATGTCAGATAATTTACAAATGAAAAGAAAGTCTATCGTCCTGCATTATTTCTTTTGTCCTATTATACTTTCCAAATCCTCGTCAGATATATTGAAATATTTTTTAAAGGCGGTTAGCGTACGTTCATCTTCCTCAAGCGATTCGAACCATTGGTAAAATCTATCTTCTCCTACATATTCAATCAATAATAAATCAAATGAATGTTCCTTATCATGCTCAAATTCTTCAGAAAAAGTCTTGCGTTCCAATATCGTCCTCAATTCCTCATCAGATATATTAAAATATTTTTTGAATGCAGTACGTGTTCGTTCATGTTCCTCGATTGAGTCAAACCACTGATAGAATTTTTCCTTCCCAACATAATCAATCATTAATTGATCAAATGTATGCTCTTCATCATAATTTCTTTCACAATAATCTTCATTTTTTAGGCTATCAGTTTTGTTAAATGATTCATTAATGTTGATATCTCCACTTTTACTAAAATAAATACTAGGAAAAATCACAAATGATATTAAACTTATGATTAATAAATAATTCAAAATCATCCCCCCTGCAATTCAAACTAATATTACTTTTATAATTAAACACCAAAAGATAGTTAATATATAATATATTAACTATCTTTTTGATATTAGAACTATTATTTAGGGCTTGCTGAACGATTTTTTATCCGAAACTCTGGACTAGGCGACGGCGGAACAGGAAGGCGAAAATAAAGCAAAAAAGAACGCGGAGCCTGCGCTCCAGGTTCATCACCAGCAGTTGCAGCGTGATGGCGGACAGGCTGGTCTGCGCGAGACGCGCTCGAATACGGCCAAGCCCGTACTTGCGCTTGCCTTCTCCGAATTTGCCTTCGATGGCGTTTCGTTCACCGGCATCCCGTTTGTCCTGATGTTGCTGTTCACGAGTCGGACCGTCCTTCGGTGGTCTTCCCAAAGCCGGGCCGCTGAGCCGGATGCCATGCTGCTTGCAGAAGTTCCGGTTCTCGCGGGTGCGATAGATTTGATCCGCCTGTACGACGGCTGGATAATAGCCGAAGCGACGACGGTAGTTCTCAATCGTCTCGATGAGCGTTGTACTCTCGTTGAAGTTATCCCAGGACGCACGATCCAGGAATGCGTAACCTTTCGTCATGCTGACGGCGAGCTTTGCGCCGAACTCCACTCGCGCCTTCGCTTTCCCACGCACGATCGGCCTCACATGCGGCTGATGGATGCTCACGATGCGGTCTTCGATTTGGTGCGACCGCGTCTTGTACATGTGGAGCTGTTGGCGGTACAGTTCATGAATTACCAGCAGATCACGATAGGCTTTGCGACTCAGCAGCGTGAGCGGCTGCGTCTTTGCTTGCTCGGCAATGATGACGAGGTTCCGTTCCACGTACCCCAGCTGACGGCGGATGGCTTTGCGGATGACTTTCGGTCCCGGCCTGCGCTGTTTGGACACCACCAGAAACTGCTTGCGCGCCTTTTCACGATAGGTGCGCGGTTTTGCCGTTTGTCCGATGACCGGTTCGTGCAGCGTATCGATGATCGCTTCCAACTTCTCCCGCGCTTCATTCAGCAAATTCAAATCGGTCGGATACGCCACATCCGCCGGGGCGCAGGTGGCGTCCACCAACAGTGTCCCTTAATTCGGTTGTTCTGGCGTTTCCGACGCCGCGGTAGAATCGATGGCCTCATCGGTCTCAAGTTCGGACGCTTCCGGTGGCGCCGACGCTTCAACCGTCTGCTCCGCAACAGGCGTTTGCGCTGCCGATTCGACTTGCGTTTCCTCGAACAGCGCTTGCTGTTCGAATTCGGTTTCGGTTGCAGCGGCGCAAGACGGCGACTGCTTTCTTTTCCCGCCGCCGCTCACGTTGCTTGGATCGTTGTCATCGTCTTTCATTTCCTTCGCGCCCTGGGTGGCGATGACCTCATTCAGCTCGGCCAGCACGTCCGTCAGACGTTTGCGAAAATGTGTCATCATCGAATGGTGGAACGGCGGCTTCATGACAAATCCGGGCAAACCGATGAAGTATTGCATATAGGGATTCTCGCTGATCGACGCCAGGGTTTCTCTATCGGTCAACTGCATGCGCTCCTGAATGATCAGCGCGCCGAGCCCCATCCGCAGGCTGATCGTTTGCTGACCACGGAAGGTGTCTTTGAAGAAACGACCGTATTTCTGTTCAGCCGCCGCCCACGGCACCAACTGCGCCAACTGAACCCAACGATTCTTTTCATCCAGTTTTCCGCCGAAGGGAAGAAAGAAATCGCCCGGCAGGATCAATTGATTGTCGAGGTGTGCGGTCGGCTTGAACATTTTCGTCACTCCATCTGCAAGGATTTTGGGCTGTTTTCTGAAGATTCCTTTGCATATGATTTCGACATACAAATCCCGAATCCCTTGTGCTTATGCAGTTTTTAACAGCTTTTCGGGGCGTTCAGCAAGCCCTATTTAGTTGTTCCTAAAATTTCATTCATTTTTTCTCCAGATATGTTAAAATATTCTTTAAATGCAGTCCTTGTACGTTCCTTTTCTTCAATAGATTCGAACCATTCTTCAAATTTTTCCTCACCAACATATTCAATCATTAATAAATCAAATGAATGTTCTTCATCATAATAATATACATCATTATTCTCAACATGGTTCTCAAAATGGTTGTTTTTCAATGTAAAATTATATGGATAAAAAAGCATCGGATCTATCGTATCATTATTTGATGGAAATTCAGCAGATTTATTGTTGATATCAAAATGAAGGTGATAATTATTATCTTTCCCTGGATCAGAAGCACCAGAATTACCAGATGTACCAATAGTTTGTCCTTGATTTACCCTATCACCTTTTTTCACTTTTTGTGATCCTTTCACCAAATGCAAATATCTTGAGACAAGTTTGTTATGTGTATTTCCAGGCTCGATAGCATTCTGATCATGCTTTATGGTTACATATTGAACAGAATCAGAATACACCCCTGAACCTAATACTTCCCCGTCTGCTGCAGCATAGACGTTTTGTTTATACACTGCAATATCAATTCCCTTGTGAAAACGTGAACCCGTCCATCCCCAACCGTCAGAGATTGTTTCACCCGTAGTAGGCCAATCCCATCCCATTGCCCCATAACCAACAGGCACATCATAAGGCACTATACTTTTCGAAGGAAGATTTTGCGTTGAGTCTTGGGCAGCGGAAATTGATGCTGATACAGAAAAAATCATAGTAAATACGCAACTCGTCAATATTACTTTCTTTTTCAAGTTCTTCATACGACATTCTCCTTTTTTTTGGTATAGTAATCAATACTTCAATTACACTCAAAATTATATATATATTCCTAATATTTCCACAATAGTATAATGGGACTATTTTCTTTTATTGGTAAAAAATACGAATAATTACAATAAGCATCTTCAAACAGACAAAAGTACTTAGTATTCACCTCTCTTAAATCCTAATATATTAACGGATTTTTTGGGCAAATCGTTCCCATTTTCTAAACAAAAAATAAAAGGCAATTCCAACAGTGAAAGGGTAGCTGAGTGTACCCTTTCACTGTTGAAATTGCCTTCACCTTACCGCTTATATCCTGTAGTAATCATGTATTCATTCAATCACAGGGTTAAAATGTACAAACAATCGCGAATTTCTTGGACGACGGACGCCTGCCTCCATTCCCGGCGGTATCCCAGGCAGGCGCAGATCATTTCCGTCCCTTCAGCAGCGAACGTTTTCCGGTAATGAACATGGCCCATAATGCCGTAGCGGACATTATATTGGCGGTAAAGATCGGCGTATTCCGCGCTTCCCAGGAAGGCGTTGAAATAGGACCACCGCGGATGCGGCATCGGCACTTTAAAATACGGATGCGTCAGCATATGGGTGACCATGATGATCGGACGGCCGCGATGCTCGGCCAGCTCCCGTTCCATGCGCTCATAGAAGTAGCGGTGAATGTCCCCGTTGCTCATTCCCCAGTTCACGTACAGGCTGTCCTGCCACGTCCGGTCCATCGCGTGCATGCGTTCGAACTCGTCGTGCGAGTACTCCGGTTCACCCAGCGTATAATCGTACCAGCCGGTATTTCCGACGACCACCCATTCATCGCCAAACAGATACGGCCGCTCGCTCAAGCAGCCATCGAACATTTGAAACTGGCGGTACAGGTGCCACGTATCGCGAATGCCGTTGTCCTTGCTCCAATAATCGTGATTGCCGGGCACGAACAGCACGGGAAGTCCGCTGCGCTCCTTCAGCAGATGAAGGACGGCCAGGCTGCGGCTTGCATCGTTCGAAATGTCGCCGGCAACGATCAGGCCGTCCAGTTCGCTTTCGGCGGCGACCTCAAGCAGCGCCTCCTCGACTGGCGGCTCGCCCGCAAGCTCATTTAGATCGACATGCAGATCCGATATGACGCCTATTCTCATCGGAACAGGTTCGCCCCCTTCCTAATATAAATGACAGCTCACTTCATGCCCTGGGCCGACGCTTTTTAATTCCGGGACTAGACTGCGGCATTGCTCCATCGCAAACGGACATCGCGGGTGAAACGCGCAGCCGGCCGGCGGATGAATCGGGCTTGGCACTTCTCCCTGCAGCGGGACCCGCTCCCTTGCCTTCCTTACGTCGGGAATCGATGAGAACAGAGCCCGCGTGTACGGGTGAAGCGGCTCGGCGCCTTCCGCACCGGTAGTGAAAATTTCCGCCATTCTCCCCAAGTACATCACGCCGATCCGGTCGCTGATATATTCCACGACATTCAAATCGTGGGAAATAAACAAATACGTAAGGCCGCGCCGCTGCTGCAATTCTTTCAGCAGATTCAATATTTGCGCCTGCACCGACACGTCGAGCGCGGACACCGCCTCGTCGATAACGATGAAGCGGGGCGACAGCACGAGAGCTGCGGCGATACCGACGCGCTGCCTCTGCCCCCCGCTAAGCTCGTGCGGGTAGCGGCTTGCATAAGAAGGATCGAGCCCGACCTGCTCCAGCGTCTCGGCGACGATGGTCCGCCTCGTCCGCCGGTCCCCGATTCGGTGAACGATCAGCGGCTCCTCCAGCGTCCAGCCGATCGTCTTCTTCGGATTCAAGGAGGAATACGGATCCTGGAACACGATCTGGATATCGCGGCGAAGCCGCCGCAGCTCGCTCCCGGACAGCTTCGCGCCGATACGTCGGCCCTGGAAGAAGATATCCCCCTGTGTCTGCTTCACAAGCTGCACGAGCAGCTGCCCCGTCGTCGACTTGCCGCAGCCGCTTTCGCCGACGAGCCCGAAAATTTCCCCCTCCGCGATGCGGAAAGACACGCCGTCCACCGCCCGCAGCACGAGCTTCTCCTCCAACAGTCCCCGCCTCGGCACGGGATAATGCTTGACCAGCGAATGAACCTCGATCAGCGCCTCCGTCATTGCTCCTTCCCCCCGTCCGTATACAGATGGCACCGTACCCGATGGCCGCCCGCGATCGGCTTCAGCTCGGGTACGGTCGTTCTGCATATTTCCGAGATGCTCGCACAGCGGCCCGCGAACGGGCAGCCGGCCCCCCGGTCGGTTAAGGCGGGTACCCGGCCGGGAATCGTATGCAGCGGCTGCCCTCTCTTGTCCGCGCTGGGCAGCGACTGCAGCAGCCCGACGGTATACGGATGCTTGGGGCGCTCCAATATCGCCTCCACCGGCGCTTCTTCCACGATATATCCGGCATACATGACGATCACCCTCCGGCACACTTCGCGAATGACGCCAAGGTCGTGCGAAATGAACAGCATCGCGGTGCCTGTCGAACGGTTCAGCTCCTTCAGCAGCTCCAATATTTGCGCCTGAATCGTCACGTCGAGCGCGGTCGTCGGCTCGTCGGCGATCAGCAGCTGCGGGCCGGAAATGAGCGCCATCGCGATCATGATCCGCTGCATCATGCCTCCGGAGAGTTGATGAGGATAATCGTCGTACAGCCGCTCGATCCGGGAAAGGCCGACGTCGGCCATCCGTTCCATAGCCAGCCGCTTCGCCTCCCGCTTCGGCACGCCGAGATGGATTACAGCCATCTCGGCAATCTGTTTGCCGACCGGGATCAGCGGGTTGAGCGCCGACATCGGATTTTGAAAAATCATCGATACCCGCCTGCCTCTTACCTCACTCCAGCCATTCGGGGATTGTGTGTCCAGAAGCTTGCCGTTCCAGACGATTCCGCCCTTCGTAATGGCTGCCGTCTCGGGCAGCAAGCCCATAACGGACAAGGAGGTCAAGCTTTTCCCGCAGCCGGATTC
>Ga0207865_100824_pt1 | contig 28493 bp, 28 predicted proteins | sample HigsolmetaAR204D_FD_184836 | JGI IMG/M metagenome (GOLD analysis project Ga0207865, IMG submission 184836) | Ionic liquid and high solid enriched microbial communities from the Joint BioEnergy Institute, USA - AR20-4-D (SPAdes) (version 2) ...
TCAGGCCGCCGACGGCGGCGCGGACGAGCCGCCAGCCCGTCCAGAGGATGTTGAGCGCGACCAGGGCGGCGATGAGGGGGTCGAGCACCAGCCAGCCCGTGACCGCCACCAGGACGACGCCCACCAGCACCCCGCCGGAGGTGAGAACGTCGGTGAAGAGATGCTGGCCGTCCGCGACCAGCGCCGGCGAACGCCAGCGTCTGCCGGTGCGGAGAAGCACGGCGGCCCAGGCCGCGTTGATCGCCGTCCCCAGGCCGTTGATCAGAAGGCCGAGGACAGGCGCGTCGAGCGGCCGGGGCGCCAGGATCCCGGAATACGCCTCGCGCAGGATCGACAGCGCCGCGACGACGATCAGCACCCCCTCCAGCACCGCCGAGAAATATTCCGCCTTCTGATGGCCGAAGGGATGCCGGGCGTCGGCGGGGCGGGCGCTGATGCGCAGCGCGACGAGGGCGGCTGTCGCCGCGCCGACATTGACGATGCTCTCGAGCGCATCGGAATAAAGCGCGACGCTGCCCGTCACGGCATAGGCCAGGAACTTCACGCCGAGCACGACCACGCCGACGGCGATGCTGCCCAAGGCGATTCCGACCGGGTGCGTCATCTCAGTCCCATGCGCTTCCTTCGCGGGGGGCATCCCCGGGCCCGTCTCCGATCGCGGCGGGGCGACGGCCTCTCGCTGAACAACCATCGAACGGTCGGAGCGGTCCTCAAGCCCCGCGGATCGAGGAGATTCCCCTCGCGTCAACGGGAAGGAAGGTCGGGGAAAGCCGGCCTGCTCAGCCGCGCCTTTCGCCGATGCGCCCCGGGTGGTCCGGCACGCGGCTCCGGGAGCAGGGCCGAGGAGCCGACCCCTTCGCCATTCGCATGTTCAGAGCCTGCGGAAGCGAGCCCATTCCAGGTCGCATTCGTCTTCCATATGGCTGGAGCCCACGATGATGCCCTGCGGGTCGACCGTGAAGACCGCGTGGCAGTAGAAGGTCACGGGTTTCCGCTCGACCCGGACCGTCTCGTAGGTCGTCTCCTCGAAGGATACGTCCCTGGTGAAGGGCCCGTTCGGCCCTTCCAGCGTGACCTTTCCTTCCTTCACCGTCCTGATCGGAAGGTTGCGCGTCGTTGGCCCGTAGTGGCGGGTGTGTTCCTTGACGAAGCGGTAGACGCTGTTGCCGTTCAGGAGCCCGGCCGAATCCTCGGGCTTCCCGTTCGCCGCGATGAAGTCCCTGATCGGCATGCCGTGGAACAGGGCGAGATGGCCCGCATACTGGATCGCCGCGTCGCTCGGCGGCGAAAGCGCCAGGCGCCCGTCCTTCACGGGCGCGACGCATCCGTTCCCGTCGAACTCCGCATCGACGATGACGCCGGAGGGATCGACGGCGAATCGCGTCGTGCATTCCCGAACGTAATGCTCTCCGGGCTCCAGGATGGTGCGGTAGGTCGTAACCCGCATGTCGATTTCGCGCTCGACCGGCCCGTGGGGGCCGTCGACGACGACCCGACCCCTGGTCACGGTCGATGTCGGGATCTGCCGCGTATAGGGATCGGTCGTGACGGGCTCCAGGACGAGCCATTCATAGACCGTGTCGCCGTTGGTGAGGGAATAGACCCTTTCGGGCGGTCCCCACTGCATCGCGACATTGTCGACCGATCCATAGAGGAACTGCCCGATCATCTGGCGGTAGCCTTCGGCCGTGTAGCTCACGCAGGCGGCCGTGATGAAAAGCGTTAGGGCAAGGGCGGCGGGGCGAAGTGCACTCATGATCGCCCTTCCTACGGCCGTTTCAGGTCCGAAACAAGCAAAGGGAATATGGGGTCGACGGCTCGATCTTCCGGGCCCCCGCGGACTTGTCGCCCGGTGGCGCAACGGGCCGCGCGCGCCTGACGGGGGTGGGCGCCGGGCCTCCGGGTCCTGGCGGACTTGCATTTCGGCGCGTCACGCCCCCGATTGCGCCTCCGGGCCCGGGGCGGATCGACCGTTCAGGCAGTCGAAGAAGCGGGAGAGGTCCTCCATAAGGTCCGAGGCCGCTTCCATCCCGACGCTGATCCGTAGGACGAGGTCGTCGCCCGTCCATGGCCGGGCCGTGCGGAACTGCCTGACGCGCATCGGCGCCACCAGGCTGCGGGTCCCGCCCCATGACGCCCCGATGGCGAAGACCTTCAGCGTGTCGAGGGCCGCATGGACGTGGGGCACCGCCTCCGGCTTGAAGACGATGCTGAAGACGCCGCTTCCGCCCCGGAAATCCCGGCGCCACAGGGCGTGGCCGGGCGATGCCGGAAGCGGCGGATAGAGGATCTCCGCGACCGTCGGCTGGCCGGCGATCCAGTCGACCAGGTCGCGCGCCACCTGCGCGGCCTGGCGTAGGCGGACCGCCATCGTCTCCATGCCGCGCAGGACCAGCGAACAATCGTCCGGGGAGACGCCCACCCCCAGGCGGCTCAACGTGTCCTTCACGGTCCGGGCGGCCCCGGCGTCGCGAAGGGTGATCGACCCCATCAGCACGTCGGAATGGCCGGAGAAATACTTGGTCAGGGCTTCTACGACGATGTCGGCGCCATGGGCCAGGGGCTTGAAGTTGAGCGGTGTCGCCCAGGTATTGTCGCAGCCGACCAGCGCGCCGTGCCGATGGGCGATCTCGGAGATCCGGGCGATGTCCTGCATCTCCATCGTGGTGGATCCGGGGGATTCCGCCCAGACGATTCGGGTCCTGTCCGTGATGAGCCGCTCGACCTCTTCCGGAGCGGTCGGGTCGTAGAAGACGACGTCGACGCCGAACTTCGCCAGGTCCCGCACGGCGAAGTCGCGCAGCGGCGGGTAGACAGTATCGGCGATGAGGATCCGGTCGCCGGCCGCGATGAAGGACAGGATGGCGATCGAGATGGCCGCCTGTCCGGACGGCACCAGGAAGGTTCTCACCCCCTGCTCCAGCGCCGTGATCTTCCTCTCAAGCGCCCGCGTGGTGGGTGTGCCCGACAGGCCGTAGCTGTAGCCCTCGTCGCCCCGGAGATGGCGGGTGTCATAGCTTTCGGCGTCCGGAAAGGGAATGGTCGAGGCGCGATAGATCGGGACGCCGAGGCTGTCGAAACCGTCCGTCTCAACTGGCGGGGAGATCACGCACCGCGTCTCGTCGTTCACTGGCCGCTCCTTCCTGTCGGGACCCCTGCTGCAGAGGGCGGCCCATTATGTCCAAATCGAACGCGGCAGCACCCAGTTCCTGCCGGTTGCAGGGATGGGGGCTGCCGGCTCGCGGGGGCGCAGCCGCTCAGGCGGCGTTCAGGTGACAGGCCGAATGGTGGCCGGGGGCGATCTCGATCTTCTTCGGAACCTCGATGCGGCACCGGTCCGTCGCATAGGGGCAGCGCGGGTGGAAATGGCACCCCTTCGGCGGGTCGAGCGGGCTCGGCAGCTCGCCCGCCACCGGCTTGAACCGGCGCTTGGCCCGCTCGATGCGCGGGACCTCGGACAGGAGCGCCTTGGTATAGGGATGGTTCGGCCGGCGGAAGATTTCCTCGACGGGCGCTTCCTCGACGATCCGGCCGAGATACATGATGGCGACCCGGTCCGAGATGTGCTCGACCACGCCCAGATCGTGGCTCACGAACAGATAGGTGAGGTTCAGCTGTTCCCGCAGGTCCATGAACAGGTTGATGACCTGCGCCTGGATCGACACGTCCAGCGCCGCCACGCTTTCGTCGCACACGAGAAACTGCGGCTGCACCGCCAGCGCCCGCGCGATGTTCACCCGCTGCCGCTGCCCGCCCGAGAACTGATGCGGGTAGCGCCGCTTCGTCGCCGGGTCGAGGCCGACCATCGCCAGGTAGCGGTCGACATAGGCGCCGTCGCCGCGCTTCGCGAGCCCGTGGGTCCGCGGCGCCTCGGCGACGATCTCCTCGATCGTCATCCGGGGATTGAGCGCCGCCATCGGGTTCTGGAAGATCATCTGGATCGCGAGATCCGCGGCCTTGCGCTTCCCCGGCGGCAGCGCGTTCAGCGAGGTGCCCTGCCAGAGCACCTCGCCTTCGGACGGCTGGATGATGCCGGCGATCACCCGGCCCAGGGTCGACTTTCCGCATCCGCTCTCGCCGACGAGGCCGATCACCTCGCCCCGCCGTATCTTCAGGCTGACCCGGTCGAGGGCATGGACGACGGGCGCCGGCTTGGCCAGGCCCAGCCGGAGCGCAAGCTTCGCCGCGAAATCGGGCTTCGGCCCGAAGCGGCGCGTCACCTCCCTGACCTCGATCAGGGCATCCGCCCGGTCCTGCATCAGGCGGCTCCTTCCAGAACGGGATGGATGCAGCGGAATGCCCGGCCGTTCTCCTCGACCAGGGGCGGCATCGCCTTGCACGCCTCCGTGGCGCGCGCGCAGCGCAGGCGGAAGCTGCAGCCCTGCGGCAGCCTCAGCAGGCTCGGCGTCATGCCGGGGATCTGCGCCAGCCGCTCGCCGCGCCTGTTCTCGCTGGGCACCGAGGCGATGAGGCCCTTGGTGTAGGGATGGCGCGGGTCGGACAGGACGTCGCTCGCCGCACCCGTTTCGACGAGACGGCCCGCATACATGACGGCGATGTCGTCGGCCAGCCTCGACACGATGGCAAGATCGTGGGTGATCCAGATGACGGCCGTGCCGTTCATCTCCACGAGCCGCTGGAACTCGGCGATGATCTGGGACTGGATGGTGACGTCGAGCGCCGTCGTCGGCTCGTCCGCGATGATGACGTCGGGCCGGTGCAGAAGCGCGATCGCGATCGCCACGCGCTGTCGCATCCCGCCGGAGAACTGGTGCGGATAGGCGGCAAGCCGCTCTTCCGGGCTCGGGATGCCGACGAGGCCCAGCGCGTCGCGCGCTCGCTGCCGGGCCGTTTCCTTCGAGACCGCCTCATGGGCCAGCACCGCCTCGACCATCTGCCGGCCGATCGTCAGCACGGGGTCGAGCGTCATCATCGGGTCCTGGAAGACCATGGCGATCCTGCGGCCGCGCAGGCGGCGCATCTCCTCGCCCGAGAGCTTCGTGAGGTCGGTCCCGTCGAACAGGATCTGGCCGCCGGTGATGCGCCCAGGACGGTCCAGGAGGCCGATGATCGAGAAGCCGGTCACGGATTTGCCGGACCCGCTCTCGCCCACCAGCCCCAGAATCCTACCGCGCTCGAGGGAGAAGGAGACCTCGTTGACTGCGCGCAGCGACGGCCCGCCCGGCGGGCCGAACTCGGTAACCAGGTCTTTCACCTGCAGGATCGGCGGCACTACGCGTTCCTCGGATTGAGGACATCGCGCAGCCGGTCGCCGACGAGGTTGATCGCGACGATCGTCACGAGCAGCGCGATGCCGGGATAGAAGCTGATCCAGTAAAGGCCGGACAGCATGTACTGGTACCCGTTCGAGATGAGCATCCCGAGCGAGGGCTGCGTCACCGAGGCGCCGAGGCCAAGGAAGGACAGCGTCGCCTCGAGCCCGATCGCCCGCGCGACCTGCATCGTGGCGATCACGATGACCGGCGCCAGGCAGTTCGGCAGGAGATGGCGGAACAGGATGCGCCAGCCGGGCACCCTGAGGGAACGGGCGGCCTCGATATACTCCTTCTCCCGCTCGACCAGCGCCGTGCCGCGCACGGTCCGGGCATAGGTCGCCCATTCGGCGATGATGAGCGCGATCACGACGTTCAGGACGCCCTTGCCCAGCACCGCCAGCATCATGAGCGCCATCAGGATCGTCGGAAAGGACAGCTGAAGGTCGACGAGGCGCATCGTCAGCGTCTCGACGCGCCCGCCCATATAGGCGGCGAACAGTCCGGCCGAGGTGCCGATGACGGCCGCCGCCAGGGCCGAAAGCACGCCGACGAGAAGCGAGGTCCTGAGGCCGTAGAGGATACCCGACAGGATGTCGCGTCCCTGGCTGTCGGTGCCCAGATGATAGGTCATGCCGCTGAAGGATTCCGACCCCGGCGGCAGCCGCCCGTCCAGGACGTCGAGCTGCGTCAGGTCATAGGGATTCTGCGGCGAGATCAGGGGCGCGAACACCGCCAGGAGGATCACGGCCACCAGCAGGACCAGGCCCAGGACCGCGCCGGGGGACATGAGGAACATCCGAAGCTTCCTGCGAAGCCCGCTCTCCTCGTCGAGCGGAACCGGCGGATCGGTGATCTCCGGGGCGGCGGTCATGGGCTCAGGCCTTGGAATCCAGCCGGACGCGCGGATCCAGCAGGGTGTAGCAGACGTCGATGACGAAGTTCAGCACCACGAACAGGAGGACCATCATCATCAGGTACGCGACGATGACCGGGCGATCGAGCAGGTTGATCGAATCGATGATCAGCTTGCCCATCCCCGGCCAAGCGAAGATGCTTTCGGTCACGACCGAGAAGGCGATCAGCGATCCGAATTCCAGCCCGATGATCGTGACGACCGGGATCATCAGGTTCTTCAGCACGTGACCGAAGATCACGTGCCGTTCGCGCAGCCCCTTGGCGCGGGCAAACTTGATGAAGTCCTGCGGCAGCACCTCCTGCACCCCGGCCCGCGTCAGCCGGAGGACGAGCGACGCCTTGAAGAGGGCGAGATTGAACGCCGGTAGCAGCAGGTGCTTCAGCCCGTCGGCCGTCAGGAACGACCACTTCACGCCCAGCAGTTCCGCCGTTTCGCCGCGCCCGTTCGACGGCAGCCAGCCGAGCTCCACGGCGAAGACCATGATGAGCACCAGCCCGACCCAGAAGGTCGGCAGCGAGAAGCCGAGGATTGAGCCCGACATGATGACCCGGGACGAGATGCGGTTCGGATAAAGCCCGGCATAGAGGCCGAGCGGCAGGCCGATGACGAGGGCGATCAGAAGGGCGCCGATCGCCAGCTCCAGCGTCGCCGGCAGCCGCTCGAGGATGAGACCGAGCGCCGGGCGGTCGTAGACGAAGCTCTCGCCGAAATTCCCCTGAAGGAGCCCGTGCAGGAAGGCCAGGTACTGGCGCCACAGCGGCTGGTCGAGGCCGTAATGGGCAATCACCCGCGCCCGCTCGGCCTGGTTGGCATCCGGGTTGATGAGGATGTCCACCGGATTGCCGATGACGCTTACGCCGACGAAGACGATGACCGTCATCGCGAAAATCACCAACAGCGCCTGCATCATGCGCCGGATCAGGGTCGTGGCCACCCTCGCCTCCGCCTATGCCACCGAGATGGACAGTCCGTCACGCTGCGGGTCCGCGGCCCCCTTCGAGTAGCCGTTCTCGATCTGGATAGCATGAAGCGCCGCGAAGGCGTAGGTCTGGGGCGACCTTGCGACCTCGTAGCCGGACCGGATGAGATCGGCCTCGACCGACCGCCGGATGCGGTTGCAGATGTCGATCTTGTTCGACACCCCGACGATGCGCGGGGCGGCGACCGCCTCGGTCACGTTCATGCCGAAGTCGATCATGTTCATGATGCCCTGGGCGACGGTCGGCGCGATGTAGCTGCCGCCCGGGGCGCCGATGACGATGTAGGGGTCGTCGCCGCGGAAGACGATGGTCGGGGCCGCCGAACTCGGCCGGCGCTTGCCCGGCGCGATCGAGCCGGGGCGCCCGGGGAAGGGGCTGAAGCGGCTCATCGTGCCGTTGTACATGAAGCCGAGCCCGTCGGTGATCGCGCCGGACGGGCTGCCGAGCGTGTGGGTCATCGCGACCGCGTTCCCGTCCTTGTCGATCACCGAGATATGGGTCGTATCCCGCTGGCTCCGGTCGGTCATCCGGTCGACGCAGGCCCGCTCGCCCGCCCGGATCGAGGCGGCATGGCGCGCCGCGCGCTCTTTCGAGATCAGGTCCGCGACCGGAACGTCGACATAGTGCGGATCGCCCATATGGGCGTCCTTGTCGATCGTCATGCGCTTCATCGCCTCGAAGAGAAGCATGACGTGCTCGGTGCTGCCATGCTGCATCGAGCCGAGGTCGAAGTTCTCCAGGATGTGCAGCAGTTCCAGCATCGAGAAGCCCGACCCCGGCGGCGGAGAGGTGGCGATGCGATGGCCGCGATATTCGCCCCAGATCGGCTTCGTCTTCGAAAGCTCGTAGCGGGCGAGATCGTCGCGGCCGATCAGGCCGCCATGGGCCGCGAAGTCGTCCGCGATCTGCTCAGCGATCTCGCCGAGGTAGAAGATGTCCGACCCGCCGCTCCGGCCGATCCGCTCCAGTGTGTCGCCCATGTCGGGGTTGCGGAGGATCTCTCCGACGCCCCGCAGGCGCCCGTCCGGATGGAAATAGACGCGCCTGCCGGTCGGGGAGAACGCCAGCTTGTCGATCGTGTTGGCGAAGCCGTCCGCGGTCTGGTCCTTGGTCCAGTACCAGTGCATGTGGTTGCGGATCATGAAGCCGTTGCGGGCATAGTCGACCGCGGGCGCGATCACGTCCATCCAGTCGAAGGTCCCGTAGTCGCGCAATGCCGTCTCGTAGCCCTTGAGTGATCCCGGCGTGCAGACCGCGAGATAGCCGATGTCGGAGATGTTTCCTTCCAGGATGAAGCCGAAGCCGTCGCGGCTTTCGCCCACGACCTTGTCGGCCCACATGTCCGGCGTCGCGGCGAGGGGCGCGCGGGCGTAGAATTCCAGGATGTCGTGTACGCCCCTCCGGGGCATGTAGACATGCATGGACCCGAAGCCGCCGATGCCCGCCATCTGGGGATCGACCACCCCCTGGACGAAGGCGCAGGCCAGCGCCGCGTCGACCGCGTTTCCGCCGCGCTCCAGGACGACCGCGCCCGCCTCGGCCGCTTCGGGCTGGGGCGCGACGATCGTGGCGTTGCTCATCGGGCGCGCCTGTCGGCCAGCACTCGTGCCAGGAACGCCTTGACGTTGCCCAGGACCTTCATGCGGTCGTGGGAAATGCCGGGCAGGACTTCGAGGGTCACGTCGACGCCCGCCTTCTGGAACGACTCCGCAAGGGTACGCAGGCGGGCGGGGCGGGTTTCGCCCGCATCGTTCGCGCCTTCCATGTAGTACCGGCCGCCCGGCTTGTGGGTGATCTCCCAGGTTTCCAGGTCAGCATCGCCCACGACCATGTGCACCGGCACCTTGGCCAACGCCTCGCGATTGAACGGGCGTCCGAACCGCTCCGCCAGATTCCGGATGCCGACCCACCAGTCGCGGTCGGGGTCGATGAGCGTGACCGAGCCCGGCGCTCCGATCGAGGCCGCCCAGAGCCGCTCGGGGTGAAGGATGGCGAAACGGTTGGTAAACTGGCCGCCGCCGGAATAGCCGAACATCGCGAAGGTCGACCAGTCCTGCCCGTATTTCTCGGCCATTTCGGCGACCATCGAGAGGAGGACCCGGTCGTAGCGGATGTCGCCTTCCTCCATCAGCTTGTAGCCCGACCGGGCGCCGTCGCCGAGGACGTTCATCGGGAAGATCGGGCAGAGGATGGCGCAGTCGTGATAGAGGCCGAACTCGGCAAATCCGTCGCGGAAGTCGATGGCCGAGGTGCGCCCGGTCCCGTGGACGGCGACCAGCAGGTCGACCTTGCGGCCTTCCGCGGCCGCCGGGGGCACGTAGAGCAGCATGTGGAACCGCGGGTCGGCGGTGGACGCAAAGATCGCGGTCGGACCGTAGTCGTAGACGGCCTGCGCCCGGACAGCGGCGTCGCTTGAACCGAATTCCTGCACCTTGCTTGTCTCCTTTGGGAAGAAGGGGCCGGCGGCGCGGGGTCTGCGCGTCCCCGCGCCGCGGGGTGGCCCGCTCAGTCGGCCGAGGTGACTTCGTAGGCCAACGTGTACTTGTCGCCGCGCGGCTTGTAGTCGATCGAGGATTTCGCCCCCAGCACCACGTTCTCGTAGTGCATAGGCAGGACCCAGAGCCGCTCGAAGGTCAGCTCCGACACCTTCTCCAGGATCTCCCGGCGCTTCGCCTCGTCCAGCGTCGAGGTCGCTTCGTCCAGGAGCGCGTCGATCTCCGGGTCGCTGATCCCGCCACCATTGTAGCGGCCGGTGCCCTTCTCCTCGTTCCGGGAGGCGACAAACGCGACGGCGGGGTTCGACACCTCGCCCGTGTTCACGCCCCAGGAGGCGAGATACATGCTGTAGGCGCCGTTCGAATACTTGTCGGAATACATCGACCACGGCAGCACCTCGACGCTCGTGTCGATGCCGATCCGCGCCAGCATCTGCCCCACGGCCTGCAGGACCTCGCTGTCCTTGACGTAGCGCCCCGAGGGGCCGTGCAGGGTCAGCTTGAAGCCGTCGGGATAGCCGGCCTCGGCCAGCAGCGCCTTGGCGCCCTCGGGATCGTACTCCACCCGCTCGACCTCATCGGAATGGCCGAAATAGCCCTCCGGGACGAACTGGTCGGCGACGGTGCCGTTCTGCTGCATGACCCGGTCGACGATCGCCGGACGGTTCATCGCCATCAGCATCGCCCGGCGCACCCTCTCGTCCTTGAGCGGGTTCTGGGCCAGTTCGGAGCCGTCCTTGGCACTGACGAAGGGGGACCGATCCCGCGACACGTCCATGCCCAGATAGACCAGGCGCGTCGACTGACCGCGGATCGCCTTCAGCTCGGGATCGTCCTCGACGCGCCCCAGGCCGTCGGCCGGCAGGGCCTCGATGATGTCCATCTCCTTCGCCAGAAGCGAGGCGAGGCGCGCGCCGTCGTCCGGGAGGAAGCGCAGCGTCACGGCCGACCATTCCGAGGCGCCCGCAAAATAGTCGTCGTTCCGCGTGAGCTCGAGCCGGTCGCCAGGCGAATAGGAGGCGAACTTGAACGGGCCGGTTCCGACCGCGCACTCGCCGCTCTCGAACTGCTCGACGGCGGCGTCGGCGCAGTCGGCGCTGATGATGCGGATGCGGCTCAGGGAATTGAGGATCAGCGGATCCGGAATGGTCGTCTCGACCACGACGGTCAGCGGATCGAGCGCGGTGACGTTCGCGATGTTGCGGGTATAGGCGGCGAAGCTCTGGCTCGGCTTGTCGCGCGCCCGGAGCAGCGATGCGACGACGTCCTCGGCATCGAAGGCGGAACCGTCATGGAAGGTCACGCCGTCGCGCAGCTTGAACTCCCAGTGCGTCGGATCGATGGCCCGCCATTCGGTCGCGAGCTGCGGCTTGTTCTCAGCGGAGCCGCCGCGGTCGATCAGGCTGTCCCAGATGTGCCGGGAGGTTGCATTGTTCGGCGCCGAGCTGTCTTCGTGCGGATCGATCGTCGTCGGCGTCGTCGACATGCCGATCGAAAGCCGCGCGTCCTGCGCAAGGGCGGCTGCGGGGACCGCTGCGCCGATCGCGATCGCGATCGCGGCCTTCCGCACGGCATGACGAGTGGAAGTCAGGACCACTTGATTCTCCTCCCCTGTTCGGATTGCTCGAAAGCGGCGGCGCGGTTCGGCCGCGCTTCTGTCGGGATCGGCGAGCGCCGAATGGGGATACAGTTTCCGATGCCGATCGAGGCTGTCAAACGGTAACGTGTTATGTTACGACTGTCGTAACGGATCGTTTCGACCCCGATGGCGGCCGGAAGGTCCGGCATTCCAGTGTCGTGAAGGAAGCAGGATGTCCGGGAATACCGATCTTCTGCAGTCTGTTGATCTGGCGCTGCAGGTGCTGATGGAGGTGGCGAGGATCGCCGATGCGCGACTGAGTGAGATCGCCCGGAATCTGGGAGAAACTAAGCCCAGAATCTTACGAATGTTACGAACACTGGAACACCGCGGTTTCGTCCGGAAGACGGCCGAGGGCGGGTACCGACTCGGCAATGCGGTGCTGGTGCTGGGAACGGCGGCGACGACGCAGATCGACCTCGTCAAGCTGGCCAGCCCGATCCTGGAATCGGTGGGTGCCAAGGTGAACGAAACGGTCCAGCTCCGCATCCGGGACAACGACGAGGCGCTGTGCATAGCGAAGTTCGAACCGTCCCGCGATCTCAGAGTGCACGCCACCATCGGCCGACGGCGGCCGCTCTACGCCGGGTCCAGCAAGGTGCTGCTGGCTTTCCTGCCGCCGAAGCTGCAAGCCGAACTGATCCCGGACGAGCTGACGCCCCTCACGGGGCGCACCATAACCGACCGCCAGAGACTGATGCGGGAGCTGGAGACGATCCGGAACCAGGGATACTGTATCAGCCGTGGCGAGGTCAGCGAGCAGCTGTGCTCCGTCGCCGTTCCGGTGCGGGCGGTCGGTGGCACCGTGATCGCGGCGCTGAACATCGCCGCCCCCGCCTTCCGCACGCAGCGGCCGGATCTCGACCGCTATGTGGACCTTCTGGGAAGCGCCGCCCGCAAGATCTCGAAGGGCCTGGGCTGGGACGGCTGAGCCGCCGCGCGGGCCGGCATGGTCTTGAAGACGACTTCCGCTTGCCCCAGCTATGGCCTGCGCCCGTGGGGACGACCTCACCTTATGCCAAGGATTATCGGTTGGGACGACCCGGCCCGGAATCGAAGGGGTCGTCATGGCCTGGGCCGTTCTTTTCATCGCCGGCCTGCTCGAAATCGGCTGGGCTGTCGGACTTAAGCATGCTGAGGGCTTTAGCATGCTGAGGGCTTTACCCGCCCCGTTCCTTCCCTGCTGACGATCGCCTCGATGGCGGCGAGTCTCGGCCTGCTCGGCCTTGCGCTGAAGGCGCTTCCGCTCGACACCGCCTATGCGGTGTGGACCGGCATCGGCACGGTCGGCACGGCCGTTCCCGGCATGATGCTTTGCGGCGAACCGGCCAACGCGTTGCGCCTCGCCTGCATCGGCCTGATCGTCGCCGGCATCGTCGGGCTGAAGCTGGCCCATTGATCGATGGAGCCTGCCCCCGACCGGCTCCTTCGGCCGGGAACCGCAGGTTCCGCCCGATGTTTGCGGAAGGGGCGGCGGCGGTCCTGGCGCTTCCCGCCGCCGGAACGGACGATGAAGGAAGCCCCATGCCCGACGGAACCGACCGGTCGCCCGACCCCGGCACGTTCACCGGGCGGTTCGCCTGGGCGGGCCGTCTCTTGGGATTCGGGTTCGGCGGTCTTTTCGACGGCATCCTGCTGCACCAGGTCCTGCAGTGGCATCACCTGCTGAGCGCCCTGGAAGGGGCGGCGTTCCGCGACCTGCGCGTGCAGGTCCTGGCGGACGGCCTGTTTCATCTCGTCATGTACGCCGTCAGCGGGGTCGGGCTGTGGCTTCTCTGGCGATCGCGGCACGCCTTCGCGTCGCCCGGCGCCGACCGGCGGATGGCCGCCGATCTCCTGATCGGATTCGGCGTTTGGCACGTCATCGACGGTATCCTCTCCCACTGGATCCTCGGTATCCACCGGATCCGGATGGACAGCGGCAACCCGCTCCTCTGGGATCTCGTCTGGTTCCTCGTCTTCGGCATCGCCTTCATCGCGGTCGGCTGGCTTCTCCGGCGCGGGGCCGGTCCGGGGCGGCCGCCCGCCGGGAAACGGCGCGCGGCGACGCCGGTCGCGCTTACGCTCGCCGTGCTGGCGGCCGGGGCGGTCGCCGCCCGACCGCCGCCGGATGTCACGACGGCCGTCGTCGTCTTCCGGCCGGACGTCACCCGCGCCGAAGCCTTCGCCGCGCTCGCCGCCATGGATGCGAGAATTCTCTGGAGCGACGCCGCGGGCGGTCTCTTTGCGATCGACCTCGGACCGGGATCGAACCCGCGCAGCCTCTACGCGCAAGGCGCGCTCCTCGTCAGCCGCGACCTGGTCGCAGTCGGTTGCCTTGCCTGGTCCCGTGTGTGACCTGCGCCCGACCACGTTCCTGCCCGATTCCGCGGCGATGGTGGTTCCAATTCTGCAACGAAGGTCCGTTCATGATCCGTGTCGTGAAATCCGCCGTCCTGTGCGCGCTGCTCGGCGCCTGCACCGTCGGCTATCCGTCGCCCATCGTGATCGCCCCCGCCCATGACGACGCAGCGCCGGTCCATGTCCCGCCGGGTCACCTGCCGCCGCCCGGGGAATGCCGGATCTGGTATCCGGATCGTCCGCCGGGCCACCAGCCGCCGCCCGGTCCCTGCGGGGCGCTCCGGTACCGGGTTCCGCCCGGCGCCTATCTGATCCAGGGCTGACCGGCCGTCATCGGACGGAGACGGACCGCGCCGCGCGCCTGCGGCTGATGCCGAGAGAGAGGAGCGCGAGAGCGGCAACGGCAAGCCACGGCAGCAGTACCAGGTTGAGCCGCTGCCAGCCGAGCGATTGCAGGAGCGCCCCGGCCCCCAGCGAGCAGGCCAGCCCCACGGCGACGATGGCCATATCGTTGACCGCCTGCGCCCGGCCCCGCTCGGCAGCGCCGTAGGTTGCGGTCAGGAGCGTCGTGCCCCCGACAAAGAGGAAGTTCCACCCGACCCCGAGCAGGACCAGGGCGCCGCCGAAGGCGTTGAGCCCCGTGCCGGACAGGCTGACGCCCACATGGGCCGCGAGCAGCCCGGTTCCCGCCAGCATGATTTGCAGGACGCCGAACCGGGCGATCAGGGCGCCGGTGAAGAAGGACGGCAGGAACATGCCGAGGACGTGGAGCTGTATGACCAGCGTCGTGTCCGTCAGGGAGTGCTGGTGGTGGACCATGGCAAGCGGCGTCGCCGTCATGGCGAGGACCATGACTCCATAGCCGGTGGCGGCGCCGAACAGCGCGACGAGATAGGCCGGCTGCCGGACGACGGCGAGGAGCGGCCGACCCGCCCCGGCGGACTCCGGCCGGGTCGGCGGCGGCGTCCGAAGGCCCAGCAGAATGCCCGCCCCCAGCAGCGACACGACCCCGAGCAGCAGGAACGAGCCCGCATAGTCCGGGTCGAGCAGCGGGCCGCCGACGCGGCCGAGCAGGGGACCCAGCACGGCGGCCACGATGCCGCCCGCGAGCACGAGCGAGATCGCGCGGGGGCGGAACGCCTCGTCGGCGACTTCGGCCGCAGCGAACCGGTAGAACTGCGCGAAGCCCTGGTAGGTGCCGACCAGGAAGGTGCCGAAGCTGAGCAGAAGCAGCGAGCCGAGCCAGAGGCCGATCGCGGCGAGAACGCCGCCGGCCGACCCGAGCAGCGCCCCGGCGACGAAGCCCGGCCGGCGCCCGGCGCGCGCCATCCACAGGGACGCGGGCGCGGTCGCCGCGGCCGTTCCGAGGAACATGGCCGCGATCGGCGCCGTGGCCAGCCCGGGTGAGGGCGCGATCGTCCCTCCCGCAAGGCCGCCGACGGTCATCACGATGGTTGACGCGGTCTGGACCAGGGCCTGGGCGCCGGCCAGGAGCAGCACCTGCCGATGCATGGGCCGGCCGATCATCGTTCCCTCGCGGGATGGGCGGCGGAGACGCGGTCGGCGCGGGACCGCCGCTTGCGGCCGGACGGCAGGTTCATGGGGGCCCTTCTTGACGCGAGCGCAAGGGACATTCAATTATTCGCTTGAATGATCTCGATGGAGCCGCGGAGTGTCAATGTCCAATCCGAAGCGGCAGGTTTTCGAGCAGGTGGCCGAACTGGCCCGCACGCTGGGGCATGCCCACCGCCTGGAGCTGCTGGAGCATCTGTCGCAGCGGGAACGCTCGGTCGAGAGCCTGGCGCAGCTGGCCGGGCTTTCGGTCGCCAATGCCTCCCAGCACCTGCAGCAGCTCCGGCGCCACGGCTTCGCCCGGGCGCGCCGCGACGGCAAGCGGGTGCTGTACCGGCTGGGTGACGGACCGATCATCGAGCTCCTGGCGGCGCTGCGCCGCGTTGCCGAGCACAACGTCGCGGAGGTGCGCGAGATCCTTGCCGCCTGCTTCGACCGGCTCGACGGCGTGACGCCGGTCTCCCGGGAAGAGCTGGCCGAGCGGCTCGAGGAGGGCGGCGTCACCCTGCTCGACGTCCGTCCGGAGGACGAGTTCGCGCTGGGTCACCTGCCCGGCGCGATCAACATCCCGCTTGCCGCGCTTCACCGGCGTCTGGCCCAATTGCGGCCGGACCGGGAGATCGTCGCCTATTGCCGGGGACCGTACTGCGTCCTGGCCTTCGAGGCGGTGGCCGAGCTCCGCCGCCTGGGCTACCGGGTCCGCCGCCTCGAGGACGGCTTTCCCGAGTGGCGGGCGGCCGGCCTGCCTGTCGAAGCCGTTCCCTGATCCGCCATGTCCGATCCTCGTTGACAGAACCGCGCGACCTCTTCACTTTGATGATATTGGAAATATGGAAGTCATTGCCGGGGCTCGAAGCACCGGGTGGCTCGCGTGGGCTATGACGACATTGGATCAGAAGGATGTGCTCGGGGCCTTGGGGGCGCTGGCCCAGGAGACCCGGCTCGAGATCTTCCGGCTCCTGGTCCAGGCCGGACCGGCGGGCCGGGCGGCCGGAGCGATCGCCGAAGCCCTCGGGGTCCCGCCCGCGACCCTGTCCTTTCACCTGGCGCAGCTGACCCATGCGGGGCTGATCCGGCAACGGCGGGAGAGCCGGTCGCTCATCTACTCCGCGGACTATGACCGCATGAATGCCGTCCTTGGCTACCTCACCGAGAACTGCTGCGGCCAACCCGCCAATCCGGCCGTGTGCGGCCCGGAATGCGCGCCGACACCGGTTCCCGCCAACAGCGAATCCGACGGAGAAGGTTCCCATGAAGCGTCTGCACGTCCACGTCGCCGTTGAGGACCTCGGGCAGGCGGTCCGGTTCTACTCCACCCTGTTTGCCGCCGGACCTTCGGTCCTGAAGAGCGACTATGCGAAGTGGATGCTGGACGATCCCCGGGTCAACTTCGCGATCAGTGCCCGCGGGGCAGGACCCGGGATCGAGCATCTGGGCATCCAGGTCGAGGACGCGGCCGAGCTTGAGGACGTCTACGGACGCCTGCGCACGGCCGATGCCCGGGTCGTCGAGGAAGGCCACACCACCTGCTGCTATGCCCGGTCGGAGAAGTCCTGGGTGACCGACCCGGCGGGCGTCCCCTGGGAGGTCTTCCACACCTACGGCGACAGCGCCTTCTATGGCGGTGGCGAGATTGCCGCGGACGGTCGCAACGCGCGCCCGCCCGCGCCGGCAGAAGGCGCCGGGGGCGCTGTCTGCTGCACCCCCGCGGCCGATGCGCAACCCGGGGAACCCACGGCATGACCGAAATCACGATCTACCACAACCCGGCCTGCGGCACGTCCCGGAACGTGCTCGCGCTCATCCGCAACTCGGGCGTCGAACCGACCGTCGTCGAGTATCTGACGACGCCGCCCGGCCGCGCGGAATTGGCCGACCTCATCCGCCGGATGGGCGTGCCCGTGCGCGCGGTGCTGCGCCGGAAGGGCACGCCCTACGAGGCGCTTGGGCTGGATGACCCGACGCTCACCGACGATCAGCTTCTCGACGCGATGATGGCCCATCCCATCCTGATCAACCGGCCAATCGTCGTGACGCCGCTCGGCGTCCGCCTGTGCCGTCCCTCGGAGACGGTTCTGGACATTCTTCCCGACCCGCAGCGCGGCGCATTCGCCAAGGAGGACGGAAAGCCCGTCGTCGACGCCGCGGGCCGCCGCCTCACCTGAACCTGGATCAGAACATTCCCATGACAGCCGACGTCCAGCAGCCGGTCGCCCCGGCCCGCCCCGCCATGGGCACGTTCGAGCGCTATCTGAGCGTCTGGGTGGCGTTCTGCATCGTGGCCGGGATCGGCCTCGGCCACCTGGCGCCGGGCCTGTTCCAGGCCATCGCCACGGTCGAGCTGGCCCGGGTCAACCTGCCGGTCGCGGTGCTGATCTGGCTGATGATCGTGCCGATGCTGCTGAAGATCGACTTCACCGCCCTCGGACAGGTGCGGGAGCACTGGCGCGGCGTCGGGGTCACCCTCTTCATCAACTGGGCGGTGAAGCCGTTCTCCATGGCTCTGCTCGGCACGGTCTTCATCGGCCATCTGTTCGCGCCGCTGCTGCCCCAGGACCAGATCGCCTCGTATATCGCGGGCCTGATCCTCTTGGCCGCCGCGCCCTGCACCGCGATGGTCTTCGTCTGGTCCAACCTGTGCGGGGGCGAGCCGCATTACACCCTGAGCCAGGTGGCGCTCAACGACCTGATCATGGTCTTCGCCTTCGCCCCGATCGTCGGCCTGCTGCTCGGGGTCGCTTCCATCACGGTGCCCTGGGACACGCTGCTCCTCTCGGTCGTGCTCTATATCGTCATCCCGGTGATCGGGGCGCAGCTGTGGCGCCGCAGCCTGCTCGCGTCGGGGGGCGAAACCGCCCTCAAACGGGTCCTCGACCGTCTGCAGCCGGTCTCGCTCGTGGCGCTCCTGGCCACGCTGGTGCTGCTCTTCGGCTTCCAGGGCGAACGGATCCTGGCGCAGCCGCTGGTCATCCTGCTGCTGGCCGTGCCGATCCTGATCCAGGTCTATTTCAACGCCGGGCTGGCCTACTGGCTCTCCCGCCGGTTCGGCGTCGCCTGGTGCGTCGCCGCGCCGGCCGCGCTGATCGGCGCCTCGAACTTCTTCGAACTGGCGGTCGCCGCGGCCATCAGCCTGTTCGGGCTGGGGTCGGGCGCCGCGCTCGCCACCGTGGTCGGCGTGCTGGTCGAGGTGCCGGTGATGCTGTCGGTCGTGCGCATCGTGAAGGCCACGCGGTCCTGGTACGAGAACCCCGGACGAGGACGGGCATGATGGACGCCGGCGGCCGGGACGAGCCGACCTTTCCCGCCCTGGATGAACGCTTCGCCGACATCCCGGACCCGGACAGGCTGACGCCGGAGCGCTTCTCGACGCACCCGCCGCGCATCCTGCTGCTCTACGGCTCGCTGCGCGAGCGGTCCTACAGCCGCTTCCTCACCGAGGAGGCGGCCCGGCTTCTGCAGCGGATGGGCGCGGAGACCCGCATCTTCGATCCGCGCGGCCTGCCGCTGCCGGACAGCGTGCCCGCCGACCATCCCAAGGTCGCCGAGCTGCGCGCGCTCTCGCAATGGTCCGAGGGGCAGGTGTGGTGCAGCCCCGAACGGCACGGCACGATCACCGGCGTCATCAAGTCCCAGATCGACTGGCTGCCGCTGGAGAGCGGCGGCGTCCGGTCGACGCAGGGACGCACGCTCGCGGTCATGCAGGTGTGCGGCGGGTCCCAGTCCTTCAATGCCGTGAACGCCCTGCGCGTGCTCGGCCGCTGGATGCGCATGGTCACCATTCCGAACCAGTCTTCGGTGCCGAAGGCGTTCCAGGAGTTCGACGAAGAGGGCCGGATGAAGCCCTCTCCCTATTACGACCGGGTCGTGGACGTGATGGAGGAGATGGTCAAGTTCACGCTGCTCATCCGCGACCGGAGCGCCTATCTCACCGACCGCTACAGCGAACGCCGGGAGGCCGGGCTGAAGGCGCCCTCCGAAGGCGAAGGCTGGCGGCAGCCGCGATAGATGGCGGACGGTAACCCAAGCGCCGTGGCAGGGCAGGCGGACGTCGTCGTCATCGGCGGGGGGCAGGCGGGGCTCGCGCTCGGCTATCATCTCCGGCGCACCGGGCTCGCCTTCGTCATCCTCGACGCCGAGGACGGCCCCGGCGGGGCATGGCGCCATGCGTGGCGATCCCTCCGCCTATTCTCGCCGGCGGTCTGGTCCTCCCTGCCGGGCTGGCTCTTTTCCGGCGACGGGGTGGAGTACCCCGGCCGGGACGAGGTCGTCGCCTATCTGGCGGCCTATGAGGGACGCTACGGATTGCCGGTCCGTCGTTCGGTAGCGGTGCGGTCGGTCGAAAAGATGCCGGACGGGCGGTTCCGGGCGCTTTCCGACCAGGGAGACTGGATCGGCCGCATGGTCGTAAGCGCGACCGGCACATGGCGCCACCCCTATATTCCCGACTATCCGGGTCGAAGCCGGTTCCGGAACCTGCAGATCCATTCCGCAGGCTACGAGGCGCCGGAGCCCTTCGCCGGCCGGCGCGTCCTCGTCGTGGGTGGCGGGAACTCCGCGGCGCAGATCCTGGCCGAGCTGTCGCGGGTTGCCGAAACGATCTGGGTGACCCCGCGGCCTCCGCGCTTCCTGCCAGACGATGTCGACGGCCGGGTGCTGTTCCTCCGGGCGACGGAACGGATCAGGGCGCGCCAAGAGGGGCGCGAACCCGACCCGGTGCCGGGCGACCTGGGCGACATCGTCATGGTACCGTCCGTCATCGACGCCCGGAACCGCGGGGTGTTGCATGCGGTGCGCCCTTTCCTGCGGTTCACCGAAACGGGTGTCGTCTGGTCCGACGGCACGGAGATCGCCGTCGATGCCGTGATCTGGTGCACGGGCTTTCGCCCGGCGCTCGCCCATGTGGCGGGGCTGGGGATCGTTGGCGCAGACGGAAGGGTCGAGCTCGACGGCACGCGCTCGGTGCGGGAGCCCGGCCTCTGGTTCCTCGGCTATGGCGGCTGGACGGGCAAGGCCTCGGCGACGCTGATCGGCGTCGGCCGCAGCGCCCGCGAGACGGCGCGGCGCATCGCGGCGGCGCTGGACTCGACCGGCGGGGACCGGATTTCCGGAAGGGCGGCCGCCGTCGGCGGTTGAGCCGGCGGGATCAGGCGGCGCCGGCGTCGATCAGCAGGGCCAGCGCCCGATCCTCGGCAATGCCCTCGTCCGATCCGGCGACGAAAACCGCTGCCGTGCGGGCGCGGTTTCGGCCGACACTCCGGTAGACGGCGCCGACGCTTCCCGGGCCGCCTGCGGAGTGGCCGGCGACGGGGAGCGGTTCCGCCATCTCGGGCCGTATCATCGTACCCGTCATGAGGCCGAGCCCGTAGCCCGTCGTCGTCCAGGGCCGGCCTTCCAGGGCGCCGCCGATCGGATGGCGGTCGAGCAGCGCCGCCCGGGAGGCGGGCGTGAGCAGGCCGCCGTCCAGAAGCCGGTGAAGCGCCAGCGCCGCTTCCGCGACGGGACCGATGACGACGCCGTGAAAGACCCATCCGGGATCATAGTCCCGTCCCGTCCCGAAGACGATGAGGCGCATGTCCGCAGCCGTTTCGGCAAGACGGGCAACACCGAGGCCGAGCGGCGCCAGAACCAGTCCCCGCAGGGCCTCGTCCAGGCCCGAGCCGCAGGCGCCCTCGATCGCACGGCGGACGATCAGATAGCCGACATTGGAATAGGACCAGCCCGTTCCCGGCGGAAACAGCAGCCGGTCGGCAGGCACGCGGGCGAAGAGCTCGTCGTCGCTCCAGGGCGCGTCGCCCCGGGCCACGGCCTCATGATAATCGCGCAGGCCGCCATAATTGCCGATGCCGGCGCGATGCTGCAGCAGCTGGCGCAGCGTATAGGGCAGATCGAGCAGGGGCCGGTCGAGCGCGAGGTGGCCGTCCTCCGCAAGACGCAGCGCGCAGGCGGCGATCAGCGTCTTGGTGAAGCTCCACCACGGCACGATGGCCCGGGAAGCATCCCGCTCGAGCCCGCCCTCGGCATTCACGGCGGCTTCGTAGCTGACCGTCATCGTCACTCGTCTCCGTCCCTGCAGGTCATCCATCCTATCCGATGAGCGTAGGCCGGCTCGACCTCCGTTAATCCGAAAGCATGAGTGAAGCCTCGCCGGTGGGGCGTTATGCTTGCGGGAGGGCCGGTTCCGGCGGATCGGTCCCGGGAAAGGGGAAGCAGGCCTGGACGCGCCGATGACGAGACAGCTCGACGAAATCTTCGCCGCGCTCGAGCGGTCGCCCTTCCGGCGGCGATTCCGCCTGGGATCGCAGGAGGCCGCCTATCTTCGCGAGAAGGGAATGGCGGCCGTCCTGGCGCACGCCCGCAATTTCGTCGACCGGCGCCTGGCCCCGGCGCAGCCGGAGAAGGACGGAAAGCAGACTCCCTGGCGCGGGCATCCGGTCTTCATAGCCCAGCACGCGACGGCGACCTGCTGCCGGTCGTGCCTGGAGAAATGGCACGGCATCGCTCGCGGCCACGACCTGGACGAGGCGGAACGGCAGCATATCGTGGCGGCGATCGGACGATGGCTCGAAAGCCAGCGGAACCGGGGCCTCGCCCGCCGGCCGCCGCCTGCGCGCACCGTGCGGGAGCCGTTCCTGCCCGGGCTGTGCCCGGCGGACACCCAATCCGACGACGGGGGGACCGGTCCTAGGCCCTTGGCGTGACGGGCGGGTCGTGGCGGCCCGCGAGAGGCGACCGGCCATGACCCGCTCTGCCTCAGGCGACGAAGACCAGATCGTCGCCCACGACCTGGCCGGAGCCCAGCCCATTCGTGCTGAGCAGCGTCACGCTGTCGTCGTCGATCCCGATCACGGTGAGGTCGTCCACGACGGTCACCTCGAACTCCGCCAAGCGGTCGGCGTAGCCTTCGAAGACGAGTTCCTCGTCGGCCTCGAGATCCTCGATCGTATCGCGTCCGAATCCGTTTCCGAAATAGAAGGTGTCGTGACCCGGACCTCCGATCAGGTAATCGTCTCCGCTGCCTCCGTTCAGGCGGTCGTTCCCGGCACCGCCGTCGAGATAATCGTCGCCGCCCCGGCCGTTGTCCGCGAGGAAGCCGTCACCGTCGAGGAAGTCGTCGCCGATGTCGCCGATGAGGACGTCGTCGCCGCCCCGGGCATTGTCCGTCAGGCGGCCGCCATCGCCGTGCAGCGAAATCCCCGTGAACGGGTTGCCTCGGCTGTCGGCAATGAGGACATCGTTGCCGCCTCTCGCGTTCCCGGACAGGATGAACGCATCGCCCCAGATGTCGCCGCCTGCGGCCGTGCCGGTGATGTGGTCGTCCCCGCCCTTGGCCCAATCGGTCATCTCCTGGGCGTCGCCGTAGATCGTATCCCCAACGCCGTCGATGCGGTCGTCCCCGCCTCTGGCGTGCCCCGTCATCTTCTGGGCGTCACCATAGACGAAGTCGTTCGCCGCGGTGATCCAGTCGTCTCCGCCGCGGGCGTGGTCGCTCAGCCGCACGCCGTCGCCATAGAGGAAATTGGTCGTGCCGCTCAGCGAAATCAGGCGGTCCTCGCCGCCGCTCGCCCGGTCCGACATGTCGACCGCGTCGCCGTAGAGATGGTTCTCGCCCTCGACGCCGATCAGCGTGTCGTCGCCGCCGCGTCCACGGCCCGACATGTCGACGGCGTCGCCATAGACCAGCCCGACGCTGGCGGTGTTCTCGATCACGTCGTGTCCGCCACGTCCGGTCCCGGCGATCTCCCAGGCGTCGCCGTAGAGGTAATCGAACGCGCCCGGACCTCCGCCGCTCTCGATCCGGTCGTCACCGCCGCGCCCGCGGGTGAGCGGGCCGATGTCCCGGGTATAGGGGTCGCCGTAGATCGTGTCGCCCGAAGCGGTTCCGACCAGATGATTGTCGGCGCCGGTATGGGGAGGAAGTCCGCCGATGATGTCCGCCATGTCTCGCCTCCATTGACGTTTCGGAAAGGATACAAGCGCGGCGGCGCCTCGCGGGCCGGGCATCGGAGGTATCGCCGGACCCTATGGAGTTATCATGGTATGCGGAATCGTTCCGGGAAAGGTCAGGTTCGCCGGGAACCATGGCCTTCCGCCGGGCATTCAGTTACGGGTGATCACGACTTCCAGATACTCCGCGGGGACGACCATCGATCCGTCGCCGGAGCGGTTGAACCGGTGAGCTAGGTCCAGCAGCTCCTGCTGCAGCGCCCGCCGCCCCGCGGGTGGGAGTGCAGCGAAGGTCTTCAGCACCGGACCGTACCAGGTCCTGAACACGCCCAGCCAGTGCTCCGGCGAGCGGTAGCGGAATGTGAAGTGGCGCGGCGTCACCCTGATCTCGACGCCATGGGGGCCGAACAGCTCGGCCAGGCGCTCGGGCGTGCCCCATAGGGCCGGGGACTTCAGGCCGGGCGCCGGCGGCACGTGTCGGCCGATCGTCCGGAAGAGCTGCCCGATGAACCCTGCGGGCGTCCAGTTGGCAAGGCCGATCCGGCCGCCCGGCCGGCAGACGCGGACCAGCTCCGCCGCCGCCTTCTCCTGGTTGGGCGTGAACATCACCCCGAAGGTGGACAGGACCGCGTCGAAGCTGGCGGCGGGAAAGGGCAGGGCCTCGGCGTCGGCCTCGCGGAACACGATCGCCAGCCGTTCGGCGAGCGCACGCTCCCGCGCCCGCTCCAGGAGCGCGGGAACGTAGTCGGTGGCGACGACATCGCACCAGCGCCGGGCCGCGGCCAGCGAGGCGTTGCCGTTGCCGGCCGCGACGTCCAGCACCTTCTGTCCCGAACGCAGATCCAGCGCCTCGCAAAGCGCCTCTCCGACGATCTGAAGCGACGTCCCGATGACGGCATAGTCGCCGGACGACCATGCCGCCTGCTGGCGGGCCTTGGCCGTCTCCAGGTCTGCAGGGTCGAAGGGGTCGGTCACGCTGTGGATGGCGGCGATAGTCGGCATGGTCGCTCTCCCGCAGTGATGGGTCGGTCGGCTGGCCGCCGCGGGGGCACGGCCCTCAGCGAACGGCAGGGCGCGCGTGCCCCGCGCGGCCGGATCGGGGCGGACCCTAGCGGGCCCCCGTGGAGACAAGCGTGGGAAGGGCCGTGGAAACGGCCCCGGGGCCTGTCCGGGCGGCCGCCGTCAGAGCGGCGTCCGGCCGAGGCGCAGCGCGTTGGCGATGACGCTGACGGAGCTGAGCGCCATGGCTGCGGCGGCGATCATCGGGCTCAGCGTCCAGCCGAACACGGGATAGAAGACGCCGGCCGCGACCGGTATGCCTAGAGCGTTGTAGACGAAGGCCAGGACCAGGTTCTGTCGGATGTTCCGCATGGTCGCCCGGCTGAGCGCCCGGGCCCGGGCGATGCCCGCAAGATCCCCCTTCACCAGCGTGACGCCGGCGCTTTCGATCGCGATGTCGCTGCCGCTGCCCATGGCGATGCCGATATCGGCCTCGGCCAGCGCCGGCGCGTCGTTGACGCCGTCCCCGGCCATCGCGACCACGGCGCCTTCCGACCGCAGCCGCTTAATGACCCGGTTCTTGCCGTCCGGCAGAACTTCGGCCTCGACCTCGTCGATGCCGAGCCGTCGGGCGACGGCGGCCGCGGTCGTCCGGTTGTCGCCGGTCAGCATGACGATCCGGATGCCGTCCTCCCGCAGGCGGGCAAGGGCGTCGGGCGTCGTTGCCTTGACCGGATCGGCGACGGCAACGATCCCGGCCGGGCCGCCGTCGACCGCGGCGAACAGGGCAGTCGCGCCGTCTTGCCGCAGCGTCTCCGCCTGGGCCTCCAGCGGACCGGGATCGATTCCGGACTTCTCCATCAGGAGCCGGTTGCCGAGCAGGATCCGTCGCCCGCCGACGGTGCCGGCGACGCCCTTGCCGGTCGAAGCATGGAAATCCGCTGGTTCCTCGAGGACGAGGGAGCGGTCCTTCGCGGCAGCGACGATCGCCGCCGCCAGCGGATGCCCGCTCGGCTTTTCCAGCGAGGCCGCAAGGCGCAGCAGCTCATCCTCGCCGAAGCCCGGCGCGGTCACGAGGCCGGTCAGGCGCGGCCTGCCTTCGGTCAGGGTGCCGGTCTTGTCGACGACCAGCGTGTCGACCTTCTCGAACCGCTCCAGCGCCTGCGCGTCGCGGATCAGGATGCCGGTCCGGGCGCCGCAGCCGATGCCGACCATGACCGACATGGGCGTGGCGAGGCCGAGCGCGCAGGGGCAGGCGATGATGAGGACCGAAACCGCTGCGACCACCGCATGGGCGAGGGCAGGCGGGGGACCCCAGGTCAGCCAGGCGGCGAAGGCCAGGATCGCCACGGCGATGACCGACGGCACGAACCATGCCGAAACCGCGTCGGCCAGGCGCTGGATGGGGGCCCGGCTGCGCTGCGCCTCCGCCACCATGGCGACGATCCGCGACAGCATGGTGTCGGCGCCGATCTTCTCGGCCCGGATGATCAGCGCGCCCGCCCGGTTGATCGTGCCGCCGATGACGGCCGATCCCGGCGCCTTGGCGGCCGGCATGCTTTCGCCGGTGATCATGGATTCGTCGACATGGCCTTCGCCCTCCAGCACCGTCCCGTCCACGGGCACGGCGTCGCCGGGGCGGACCCGAAGCCGGTCCCCTTCCCGGATGGCGTCGAGGGGGATTTCCTCGTCGCTTCCGTCGTTCCGGATCCGACGGGCGGTCTTCGGCGCCAGGTCCAGAAGCGCGCGAATGGCGCCGCCCGTCCGCTCGCGTGCGCGAAGCTCCAGGACCTGGCCCAGGAGCACCAGCACGGTGATGACCGCGGCCGCCTCGAAATAGACCGGCATCCGGTCTTCTCCGTCACGGAAGGTCGGCGGGAACAGGCCCGGGGCGATGGTGGCGACCAGGCTGAACAGATAGGCCGTGAGCACGCCGAGCGCGATCAGCGAGAACATGTTGAGCCGCCGCCTGGCGAAGGATTGCCAGCCGCGTTCCAGAAGCGGCCATCCGGCCCAGGCGACGACGGGCGTGGCAAGGGCAAGCTGCAGCCAGGGACCGAAGCGTCCGGCCGCCGGATGAAGGCCCAGGCCCGCCAGCAAATGGCCGCCCATTTCCAGAACCGCGAGCGGCAGGGCGAAGGCGGCTCCGATCCAGAACCGGCGGGTCATGTCCCGGAGTTCCGGATCGGGACCGGTCCGGACCTGCGGGATCTCCGGCTCCAGGGCCATGCCGCAGATGGGGCAGTTGCCGGGCTCCGGCCGTCGGATTTCGGGATGCATCGGGCAGGTGTAGACGGCCCCTTTCGGCGTCCCCCCGGCGGATCCGGCGTGCTCGCCGGATCCGGGCTCCAGATAGTCTTCGGGCGAGGCGACGAACCGGGCGCGACAAGAGGCCGAGCAGAAATGATAGGTCCTCCCGCCGAAGGCGGCCCGATGCGGAGAGCGTTCCGGGTCCACGGCCATGCCGCAGACCGGGTCGGTCGCTTTCCGGTGGCGGGCGTCATGAGCAACGCGGGCATCGCGGGCGGTCATCGGATTTCTCTCCCGGATACGGGGTGCGTCCTTCTGAACGGATCAGGGGGCCGGCAGGCTCGACTTTCAGGGGCACGCCTGGAAACATGGGGACCGGTCTCGCGCCGGGCCGGCCAGGGTGCGCCCGGCGCGAAAGCGGAACAGGACCGGAGACGAACTCATGTCCGACGTGCCGACCAGCGGCGGCGAAGCCTCCGCCGCAAAGGCCGGTCTCACGGCCGAAGCGCAGGCATCCATCGACGCGCTCGGGATCCTCACCCGCCGACGGATCGAGGCCGAGATCATCAAGCCGATCTACGAGGAAATGGTTGCCCGCTTCGGCCGGGACGGGGCCAGGGCCGTGCTGCGCGCCGCCGTCACCAAGGCCGCGGTCGAGGCGGGCCGCCGGTATGCCGAACGGGCGGGCGGGAAGACCGACCTCGAAGGTTTCGCTGCGCTTCTGCCCCAATGGCAGCAGGACGGGGCGCTCGAGGTCGAGGTCCTGGAGCGGAGCGGGAACCGATTCGACTACGACGTGACCCGCTGCCGTTATGCAGAGATGTACCGGGAAATGGGGCTGGCGGAGATCGGCGACATCCTGTCCTGTCAGCGCGACGGGACCTTTTGCCAGGGCTACGACCCCCGCATCACTCTCGACCGCACGACGACGATCATGCAGGGTGCCCGACGCTGCGACTTCCGCTACCGCATGACCGGGAAACCGGAATAGCGGCGGCGCCTCAGATCATGGGCAGATATCGCGGCGGCGGTCCGGCCGGGAAAGTCCGGTCCAGGCGGTCGAGCTCCGCTTGCGAGAGATCGAGCGCGCCGGTCCCGGCATTCTCGGCCGCGTGGTCCGGATCAGCCGCCTTCGGAATGACGAACACGGACGGGTGGCGCAGCAGGAAGCGCAGCGCGACCTGGCGCGGCGTCGCGCCGTGGGCGTCCGCGATCTCCTGAAGCACTCGGCCCGCGGCGGACTCCGGGCGAGGGAAGCTGCCATGCCCGTAGGGGCTGTAGGCCACGACGGCGACCCCGTGCCGTTCGCACCAGGGCAGGACCGCGTGCTCGATCGCGCGCTCGCCCGGGTGGTAGAGCACCTGGTTGCAGGCGATCCGCCCGTCGCCCGCGATCGACCGGATCTCCTCCAGGTCGGACGCGTCGAAATTGCTGACGCCCCAGGAGAGGATCTTGCCCTCGCGCACCAGGCGCTCGAACGCGTCGATCGTCTCCCCCAGGGGGAGGCCACCGCGCCAGTGCAGGAGGTAGCAGTCCAGCCGGTCGGTGCGGAGCCGGACGAGAGACCGCTCGCAGGCGGCCAGCGTGCCGCTGCGCGAGGCATTTTCCGGCAGGACCTTGGAGACCAGGAACACCTCGTCCCGCCGCCCGGCGATCGCTTCGGCGACCACGGTCTCGGCATCGCCGTACATCTCGGCGGTGTCGATATGGGTCATGCCGAGATCGAGCCCCCGGCGCAAGGCGGCGACCGCGCGTCCGCGGTCGCCCCGGTCGATGTACCAGGTGCCCTGGCCGACGGCCGAAACCGGGCGACCGCCCGCGCCGAAGCCGCGACGCTCCATTCCGTTCCTCCTCAGGTGGCCTGTCCCGACGTCCGCGCGAACAGGTCGATCATCGTGCGGTTGAAGGCCGGAATATCATCGGGATTGCGGCTGGTCACCATGTTGCGGTCGAGAACCGCCTCCTCGTCCACCCAATGGGCGCCGGCGTTGACGATATCGGTCTTGAGCGAGGGCCAGGACGTCATCCGCCGGCCGCGGGCGGCGCCCGTCTCGATGATGCTCCACGGGCCGTGGCAGATCA
>Ga0207865_100831_pt1 | contig 28242 bp, 28 predicted proteins | sample HigsolmetaAR204D_FD_184836 | JGI IMG/M metagenome (GOLD analysis project Ga0207865, IMG submission 184836) | Ionic liquid and high solid enriched microbial communities from the Joint BioEnergy Institute, USA - AR20-4-D (SPAdes) (version 2) ...
CACCTCGCACAACAACCAGAATAAAGGAAAACGGATCACCTATTCGTGGGATAAGTTTACAAAAAAATTTCCGCCATGTACAGCAGAGATTTGTTGTTTGACATTTGAATAGTACCTGAATAGTTACGGATGAATTTTATAAAAACTATTTAACGGATATGAGGCATCTGCTTGTATTCAGCGAGGTGGCGTATGAGAAATTGGGCGTTGCCCTGCGCCGGCCCAATTTCAATGTGGATTATTCCGAGAAAGTGCTATATGAAGTATATCACAGCTGTGTGAACAGCTTCTTCTATCCGAAAAACGAGTGCTACTCCGAAGACGGCCGCTACGCTTATACCGGCCAGGATGCCATCCGCTTCCGCAAAAAGCCGAACCGCGCCGTGCGCGATTTGACGATCGAGCTGTCCAAAATTTTCGAGCTGCTGCGGGAAGAGCTGGCCTATTACGAAACCGATTATATTACCCAGAAGAGAATGCAGGGGGAGAAGGTTTAGCCCAAGCCATAAGCAGGCTTTAACTGCGTCGTCAGGCCGTTTGCTGTCATGTTCTGCTTGCTTTGCCGGGTATATATGCCGAAGCCCGCGGGCAAGATGATACAGGGGTGATGACGATGCCTGATGTAAAATGCAGCGTGTCCAACTGCAAATTTTGGGAGCAGGGGAACAACTGCAACGCAAGCACCATCATGATCGAGATCGACAAGCATGCTTCCATGAAGTACGACACGGAATTCGCCGCTGACTTCAAGGACCATCAAGACGTGGCGAAGGCACCCAGCGCAACCTGTTGTCACACGTTCGAGCCGAAAAAATCGTAAGTATCGCTGATTCACTTGCGTCTCGGGGAGGTTCATGACATGAAGCATGAACGCAGGAACCGCGAGCGGCTCGAACGTGATGCGAATGACGCGCTTCCTAAGGAGAACGCCCGGGAGCGCGGCAGCCGGAAGGAGAGAAGCGGCTTCGCCGAGGAATACGCGGCCGAAGTCGCTTTTCCTTATTCGCGTCAGCGGGCGGCGGAAGCGGTCAAGGAAGGCTTGCGCGCAGAGCCGGCACAAGCGAAGGAGCGCCGCTCGCAGGCGGCCGCGCCGGACGCATACCGCTGGGTGGGCCTGACCTCGCTTGCGCTGTCGGTGCTGTCGCTGTTCGTGCTTCCGGCTGTATTCGGAAGCGCTGCTTCGCTGCTCGGTTTTTTCGCCTATATGGTGGGCCAGCGCTCGCTTGGCATCTGGTCTGTCGTGATCGGGCTGCTGTCGCTTGCCGGTTATTTTGTGCTCGTGCCGCTTTACGCTTGAAGCTGCTGCAGCAGGTCCTTCGGGGCCTGCTTTTCTATTTCCGATAGACAAGCGATTTCTTCGTCATCGGTCGTCACCTGCGACTGTTGAAAATTTGTCGGCTTAAACCGCCAAATTTTAAGGATAGACGCCCATGCCGCCTTGCACGGCACCACCAGAAAATGAAAATGGGCCGCACGCTCCGGGGGCTATTTCCAAGATCCTCGGGAATTTCCGCCAATGAGCGGATCAATTATAAAGAAAGTATATAATTTGCGAAGAGCCGAACGCGGTTATGTTACATTGGGACACAGGAGGGATCGAACATGAAGGGCAGACTGCTTTTGGTGGAGGATGATCCGGAGATCGCCCGCGTCGTTCGCGATACATTAAGGAGGGACGGGTATTACGTGACGTGGTCGACGAGCGGCCTGGAAGGGTGGCAAGATTTTTTGCAGCAATCGTACGATCTGGCGCTGGTCGATTTGATGCTGCCGGAGATGGACGGATTCGAGCTGTGCCAAAACATTCGCTGGAACAGTGACGTCCCGATTCTGATCGTCAGCGCCCGCAAGGAAGACGAGGTCAAGGTGAAGGGGCTTCATCTCGCGGACGACTACTTGACGAAACCGTTCAGTCTGGCGGAGCTTAAAGCGCGCGTGGAGTCGCTGCTTCGCCGCTGGCGGCGATATCAAGGAAAGCCGGCGCAAGAGAACAAAAGCGAGTACGCGGGCGGCCTTACCTTGTATTGGGAGCGGCAGAAGGCCGAGCGGGACGGCTCGGAAATTCCGTTAACCGCCAAAGAGTTTGATTTGCTGAAGGTGCTTGCGCAGCATCCCGATCAGGTCTTCTCCAAAAACGAGCTGTACCGGCACGTCTGGCAGCAAGCGGACGCCGAAGGCCTGCATACCGTCACGGTGCACATCAAATCGCTCCGGGAGAAGCTTGGCGATCCGGTGAAGCATCCGCGGTTCATCCAGACCGTGTGGGGAAAAGGCTACCGGTTTATCGGTGAACCGACATGAAAATCAAAACGTGGCTTTTGCTGTCCTACTTCATCGTCATGATCCTTCCTTTGGCCGCTGCCTACGTCCTGTTCGTCTGGGTCCAGGCCTACCACAAAGATTTGAACGTGGAAGAATACGTGCGTAAACGGGCTCAGCTGCAGCGCCTAATCACCGTGCTGGACGATCCGAGATGGTATGCGATCCACGCGGAACGGAAGCAAGTCGACGAGCTGATTCAGCCGCAAGTTTCGATCGTTCTCTACAATCGCGACGGCGTCGTTCTTTACACATCGGACCCGCTGCGCGTTTCGCCGCAATTTTCGCTCGGCAGGACTCAGCTGTACGAGAACTTGTACTCCCTGCAGCAAGGCTACCGCGCCTACAGCTACAGGCAGCCGGTATTTTCGGGGCGCGAGCTGGCCGGTTTTTTCGAGATTCAATTAAGCCGCGATGAATGGATTGCGGGCGTGTCGCAGCGCAGTTGGCTTGTCGCCGCCGCTTTTATCGCTTTGTTCGCGCTCATCTATGTCGCCGTGGCGTTCGCCGTCAATCGCAAGCTGAACAGCCGGCTGACGCATTTGATGCGGCAAATGACCGCTTTCGCCCTAGGCGAAGGGGTCGAGGAACGGCCCGAGGGGAAGGACGAGATCGGCCAATTGACCGGCCACTTTCACAAAATGCGCAGGCAGATCGAGGCTGCTAGAAGCAAGCTCGCGCACGAGCAGCAGCAAAAGCAGTTTATGATCGCGGCCATTTCCCACGACCTGAAAACGCCACTGATGTCGATCAGCGCTTATGCCGAATCGCTCGCTGCGGAGCAGGAGCTGACCGCGGCGGAACGGGACGAGTACCGCGGCGTTATCGTCGATAAAGCCAATTATATGAAGCAGCTGCTGGACGACCTGCTCATGTATGCCTTGCTGCAGACGCCTACCTACGAGATCGAGCGGGTGGAGGTGGACGGCGGCGAATTTTTCGACATGCTCGTTTCCGATTATGAACCGTTGTGCAAAGAGAAGCAGGTTCAGCTGCTGGTGCGAAGCGACGTGCAGGGCGTAGTCCGGGTCGATCCGAATCAGATGATTCGCGTAGCGAACAACCTGATGAGCAATGCGCTGCGGCATGCGAAAACGGGAAAGCGGATTTGGCTTGCCGCCGCTTCGACCGGTCGCGTCCCGCTGGATTGGCTGTTCGATTTCGTGAAGGAAGAAGCGTGCCTGGATACGCCGGACAGCGTCTTCTTCATTGTACAGAACGATGGCGAGGGCATCGCCAGGGACAAGCTTCCTTATCTTTTCAATCCGCTGTATCAGGCCGACCCGGCCCGGGGAAAACAGGATGCCCGCGGAGCCGGACTCGGACTTAGCATCGCGAAACAGATTCTGCAGAAGCATGGCGGCGACATCGCGATTTATTCCAGGGAGACCATCGGAACCTGCGCAATCTGCCGCCTGCCCTTAATCAACGAGGAAGGTGAATCCGCATGACCAAGTTTCGGAAAAATGGGTGTTTGACTATGTTGGGACTTATGATCGTGCTTTTCGGCTGCTCGAGCCATTCGGAATTTTTGCCGGAGCAAGCTCTGCAAAACGCGCTGAATGAATCGCATGAACCTGCCGCATATTACGCCGAGGCTGAAATAAAGACGATGATCGGGGAAGGAAAAGAAACCGAGCACCTGTTCATCAAAGAATGGATCAGCAAGGACGGCAAAAGGCGAAGCGAAGCGGAGGCCCGGGACGGAAGCGGCAAGACGGTAACCGTCCATGACGGCGCCCGGCTTATTATTTACCAGCCTGAGCTTAGGCAGGCTATGGTCAGCGAAGATCCGGAGCTGCTCGAACTCGGACTCACGTCGCCTAAAAAGCAAGCCGAGCAGCTGCTGCAGACGATTCAGCAATCTCATGAGATCGCCCTGCGCGGCGAAGAAGACATCGCCGGCCGAACGGCATACCGGCTGACGGCCAAGGCGAAAGACAGCACGGCGCTCATCGGGGATCAGGAGCTGTGGATCGATAAGGAAAATTGGAAATTGTTAAAAATCGTTTCGATCTCAGGGAATACCCGCTCGGAAACGACTTATACGAAGGTAGAGCTGAACCCGGATATTCCGGCCGAAACGTTTGCGCTTGAGCTCCCTGCGGATGTTGCGGTTCAAAGATTGGACGAGATGAATTCCGGCCGCGAAATCACTATGGAGGAAGCGGTGGACCGCATCGGAGCAGCATTCCTTCATGTCCCCGAGAAGGACGGCATCTCCGTTTCCCGCATTGAATTAACCGAATTGCGCGGAGAACTGAAACGCAGCGAGGTTAATCTGGATTACCGGAAGAACGGGGTTCCTTATTTCACGATGACCGTATTCCCTGCTCCGAAAGATGCGGCAGGGGATGAGGCCTCCGCGGCACTTCCCGGCGAGACGCCTGTCGCGATCCGCGGCCAGGCGGGAGTATGGATGGAAATGAACGATTTCCGTTCGCTCGTATGGCAGGAGCAGGGGCTGAGTTATTCGGTCCTGTTTATCGATCCCAACTTGTCGCTGGCTCAGTTCAGCGAATTGGCGGATACGATGATTCCGGTGCAACAGAGGTAACGGGATGGACATTTTGCCCGATGCGCCGGTTTTGCTGACGATTGTCGCGATAACTATCGTCATGAACGCTGTTTCGATCCGGCTGCCGAGCAAGGTTGCCGCCGCTGCCAGCATGCTGTTGGCGGCGGCAGCGCTGACTTGGGTGTTTGTCCGCTATCCGCTCGGACAAGCGATATTGCTGGCGGCTATCGGCTGCCACGCCTATTTCGCTTTGGCGGAGCTGCTCGACCGGGACAAGCGGGAGATGAATGCGGCTTTGCAGCAAAAACTGCGGCAGGCTCGTTCGGTCGAAATCGTTCAGCGCCAGGACGCGAAGCGTTTGGCGGCGGACCTTGCATTAACCGCCTTGGCCATGATGGGGGCGGTGCTGTTTTTGGGGCTGGCGCCTGAAGCTTATGCGGCGTTAAAGGTGCTTGTCATCTTTATGATGATCTCCGTAACGCTGCAGACGGCAGAGAGGGTAGGCGACTTTTCCGCGGCCCGCCTCTATTGGCTTCCGGAGGAGGAGCGTCTGATCGTCCTGTCCCGCTTCCAGCCGCGAGATTTTCCGCTTTGCGAATTGAAGGAGGCTGCCGTCTGGCCGTCTGTCGATCTGCTCAGGCTGCATCCGCTGTTTACCTTATTTTCCTCGTATCAGGATTATACCCGTTCGTTCGGACAAACGCTGAAGCTTTCCTTTCCGGGGGAGACGGTTTACTTGGCGCCGGACGACGCGGTTTATTGGCATCGGCTGCTTGCCGCCTTCGCTTCGCACCGGGCCGGCGGGAAAGAGAACAAGGTGCTGCCCTTGTGGCATCCCGCCGTGCTGAAGCGTTTGTTTTGGAAAGGGTATTTTGCCGCAGCCGTTAAAGGCGTTTCCGCTTACACCGGACTTCTGGCCCTGTTGCTCTGGCTTCAAGCGCCGGCATGGATGATGGCTCTGCTTCCCGTGTTATGGTGGCTTTTGAATATGTTCATCTCGGATCGCGTGCTGATCGCTGCGATGGATGCCGAGCCGCTCGCGGAAGGCGTCGCCGCCGAGCGGGCGCAAGCGATTTTCCGCAAGGCGGGCATTCCCCGTACCCGGCTGTTTTCCGTCGATTCGCCGGACTATAACGGCTTCGCCGCCGGAATGAATATCGGGCACGGCGCGATCATCCTGACGACAGCCACGCTGCGGCTGCCGACTCCGTCCGTCGAAGCGATACTGGCGCACGAAGCGGCCCATATCAAGAAGCGCGATGTGCTGACGGTTCAACTGGCGCGGTTCCTTTTTATCGGATTGCTGGCCGGCGCGGCGTATCTGTTTTACGATCCGCTGAAGTGGTTCGCCACGCATTACAAGCTTGCGATGTTTGCGTTGATTTACGCGGTCATGCTCATCTTCCCTATGGTTCTCTCCTTCGTCGCCCAGTGGACAGAAGTGAGAGCGGATTTTACCGGCGCCGCCTGGCTTCCTGGCGGGCAGCGGCAAATGGCGCAAGGATTGACCGATTTGGCGGAGGCTCAAGACCGCGATCTCGAGAAATCGTTAGCGCACCGCATGGCCGATAGCCGAGCGCCGGCGAGCCGCGCTTCCATCATTGAGCGGGATTCATGGTTTTGGCGATTTCTCGAATTTCAGTTCATGGCTCACCCGCCGTTGTACTGGCGGATCGACAGCCTCGCCCGCGAGCGGGATTGGCCTGAGGCGCGAAAACGGTGGCTGAAGGACCGCTTCAAGGAATCGCTGCCCGGCTAACCATTATCGCTGCCTGGCAACCATTGCTCATTCCGTCAATGAAGGGCCGTTTTCCCGTTTTGAACGCTGCATCGCAAAAATCGGGAAAGGTTTGACAGGAGCGAAATAATTCGTTATATTAAACATACGCTTAATTCCCGGTTGCTCGACCGGGAAGCGGGGGAACCATTTTCGGGGCGAATAGGCGCTGTTGGTGCAAGAAGCGTCTTAGGATACCATCGATCCGAGTCCGTCAGCTAACCTCGTCAGCAGTGGATGGGTCAAATGCATATCATTCGGTGTGTAAACTTGCTTCCATGAGACCCTGGCTACAGGGTCTCTTTCTAGTCTGTAGAGCCCCCACTGCGGTAAGCGTATGCCTGTGACCGCCCGGGGCTCTTTTTGCTGGCTTTGGCGCCACCGCTCCCCTGAGAGGGCTGCCCTGCGGCGGCACAGCGCACGACGGCTAGATGAGAGCCGAATTCATTACGGAAAGAGGAGGAATGAATGTGCCGCAGCCGAAGTACATTACGGACATTCGAAAAATTGCCGCCCTGCCGGAGAGCGAACGCGAACGTCTGAAAGCGATTACCGAAAAGTTCGTTTTTCGCGTCAACGATTATTACTTGAGCTTGATCGACTGGGACGATCCGAACGACCCGATTCGCAAGCTGGTCATCCCGAACGAAGGAGAACTGCAGGAATACGGGCGCTGGGATGCCTCCGACGAAGAGACGAATTACGTCGTCCCCGGCTGCCAGCACAAGTATGCGACCACCGCGCTGCTGATCGTTTCCGAGGTATGCGGTTCGTACTGCAGATACTGCTTTCGCAAGCGGTTGTTCCGCAATGACGTCAAGGAAGCGATGGCCGATGTCACCCCGGGCATCGAATACATTGCGAAGCATCCCGAGATCAACAATGTGCTATTGACCGGCGGAGACAGCCTGATTCTTGCGACAGCCAAGCTGCGCTCGATTATTTCCAGACTGCGCGAGATCGAGCATGTCCAGATTATTCGTCTCGGCTCGAAAATTCCCGTATTCAACCCGATGCGCATCTACGAGGATCAGGAGCTGCTGGCCATGCTTCGCGAATATTCGAGTGCCGAGAAGCGCATTTACGTGATGGCGCATATCAATCATCCGCGCGAAATTACCCCTCAGGCCAGAAAGGCGTTCCAGGCGCTGCACGATGCGGGCGTGATCGTCGTCAACCAGACGCCTGTTCTGAAGGGCATCAACGACGATCCGGACGTGCTGGCGGAGCTCCTCGACCGTCTGTCCTGGGCTGGCGTGACGCCGTACTATTTCTTCATCAACCGCCCGGTTGCGGGCAACAGCGATTTCGTCCTTCCTCTCGAACAAGTGTATCGAATCGTGGAGCAGGCCAAGGCGCGCACCTCGGGGCTCGGCAAGCGGGTGCGTCTGTCGATGAGCCATACGTCGGGCAAAATTGAAATTTTGGCTATTGAAAACGGCAAAGCGTATTTGAAATATCACCAGTCGCGGGAAAACCGTTACGGCCAGTTTATGGTGCTGGACTGCCCGGACGGGGCAGCATGGTTCGACGATTTGCCCGGCAGCGAGCAGTACTGGAGCAAGCCGTCCAAAAAGCTGCAAGCTTCAGGTCATGGCGTAACGAACTAGGTAATCTTGCCCAAACGAATAGTTGGCGGCTGACTCAAAACGGTGTACAATAGAAGAATCACTGATATTGGCAAGGAGTTCTGGTCAGCATGACAACCATCGACCCGAGAACGCTCAAACAACTGATTGAGCTTCAGATGCTCGGACAGTCCGGTCTTCTTTCTTCCGCCGCGACGGCCGACGAAGGAAGCGGCTTTGCCGAGGTGCTGGGCATGCTGCTTTCGTCTGCGGCAGATTCGTCGGATGCCAAGGCGATGGCTGCAGGCTCGCGGGCGCCGTTCCCGCCGGAGACAGCCCTGCTGCCGCTTGCCTACCGATTCTCGGCGACGCCCGTGCGATATGCCGAAGCGGCCGTCGGGGCGGAGGAGACGAGCCGCCGGGCAGCCTTCGAGCCGATCATTCAGGCGGCCAGCCGCCGTTTTGGCGTAGAGGCGAGCCTCATCAAGTCGGTGATCGCCGTCGAATCGTCCTTCAACGCCAATGCTGTATCCCGCGCCGGCGCCAAAGGCCTGATGCAGCTGATGGATGCGACAGGCCGGGCGATGGGCGTGAGCGATCCGTTCGATCCCGCGCAGAACATCGAGGGAGGCACCCGCTATTTGTCCCGCCTGCTGCTGAAATACGGCGGCAACGAGATGATGGCCTTGGCCGCGTACAACGCCGGTCCTGGCCGTGTCGACCGCCTCGGAGTCGCGAATGACCGGGAGCTGGCGGACAAGCTTCATCTGCTGCCGGAGGAGACGCAGCGTTACGTCCGCAAGGTGTTGGAGATGAAGAGGGGTTACGAAGCAGAAGCATAGCACAACGCAAGACCAACAAAGCCCAGCGCTTATGTTGGTCTTGTTTTTCGTCCATGATCCGTCGGAAAACTTAAGAAGGGGGTTGAACATCGATGCTGTATTTTGACCACGCGGCAAGCTCGCCCATGTACGAAGAAGTGATCGAGACGATGGCCGAGGTGATGAAGCGGTATTACGGCAATCCCTCCTCGCTCCACAAGGCCGGCCTGGAGGCCGAACGGCTCGTGCGGCGGGCCCGGGAAACGATCGCCGCCGCGCTGCACGCCTCGCCTGGGGAAATTGTGTTTACGTCCGGCGGAACGGAGAGCAACGTCCTCGCCATTCGCGGCGCGGCCGCCCGATTTGCGGGACGGGGGAAGCACCTCGTCACGACATCCATCGAGCACGCATCCGTGTACGAAACGTTCCGCTGGCTGGAGAAGCAGGGCTTTCGCGTCACTTATTTGTCCGCGGACGAAACAGGCCAAGTCCGGCTGGACGAGCTGGAGAAGGCATTGACCGACGAGACGATTCTCGTCAGCGTCATGTATGTGAACAACGAGACGGGGCGCATCCAGCCTGTCGCAGAGATCGGCCGCATGCTGAAGGATCGGCCCAAGACGCTGTTTCATGTCGATGCCGTACAGGCGGTCGGCAAGCTGGACGTGAACCCGGCGGCGATCGGCGCCGACCTGCTGTCCGCTTCGGCTCATAAGCTGAGGGGGCCGAAAGGTGCCGGCGTTTTGTACTGCCGCGAGGGGCTGGAGCTTGAGCCGCTGCTGCCGGGCGGCGGGCAGGAGGGCGGCCTGCGCTCCGGCACCGAGAACGTGCCGGCGATTGTCGGCATGGCCAAGGCGCTGCGCATGGCGATGGACGAACGGCAGCAGTTCCTGCAGCGCACCGCCGCCGTGCGGGCCAGGCTGGTGCAGTGCATCGACAGCCTGCCGCAGCTTGCGCTGACCGGGTCCCGCAGCCCGGAGGAGATGGCTCCGCACATCGTCCATTTTTCGTTTCCCGGTATGAAGGCGGAAGTTATCGTCCATGCTTTAGAACAGCATGGAATCTATGTGTCCACCCGTTCGGCCTGCTCGTCGGCGGACAACAAGCCGAGCCGCGTGCTGAGTGCCATGGGGCTGGACCGCAGCCGCGCCGCGAGCGGGATTCGGATCAGCTTCTCGGCCATGGAGACGCTGGATGACGCGGATCGCTTGTGCGATGCGCTGCGGCGGACGATCGAGCTTTTAAGTCCGAAAGGCGCAGCAGCGCGGGTAAAGGAGAAGAATGGAGGTCATTTGTGCACATGAATCCGGAGCTTGTACTCGTTCGCCTGGGCGAGCTCACCCTGAAAGGAAGAAACCGGCAGCGCTTCGAGAGAGCGGTGCTGCAGCATATAAAGCGGGCTCTGGGAGAATTCCCGGAGCTCGAATACAAGCCCGAGTTCGGGCGCGTGAAAATTTATTTGAACGGGAGAAGCTATTCCGACATAGCCGGTCCGCTTGCGGCCGTGTTCGGCATCTCTTCCTTCAGCCCGGTATATGCCGCCTCGCTGGAGCCGGAAGCTCTGCAGGCGGCGGCGGTCGGCTTGATGCAAGCGCTCGAGCCCGCTCCGCGCACGTTCAAGGTCAGCGTCAGGCGGGTCAACAAGAGCTATCCGTACGATACGCACGAGCTGAACAGGCTGCTGGGGGGCTGCATCCTGCGGGCGCTGCCCGGCATCAAGGTGGACGTGCATCGTCCGGATATCGAGCTGAAAGCCGAAATTCGCTCCGAGGGAGCGCTGTTTTATCATCAGGTGACGGAAGGCGCCGGAGGCTTTCCGGTCGGAACGAACGGCAAGGCGGCGCTGATGCTGTCCGGCGGGATCGACAGCCCGGTGGCCGGCTATTTGGCCATGAGGCAGGGGCTGGAGCTTGAGGCCGTGCACTTTCACAGCTACCCGTACACGAGCGAACGCTCGCAGGATAAGGTAAAGGATTTGGCCCGCAAGCTTTCGCAATACGCCGGCGGTCCGGTCCGGCTCCATATGGTGCCGCTGACCGACCTGCAGACGGCGATGCACCGAGCTTACGGCGGCAACCTGTATATTACGCTGCTGCGGCGGTCGATGATGCGCATCGCCGCGCGGATCGCCGAAGCGAACGGGGCGGGCGCGATCGTCACCGGCGAAAGCCTGGGACAGGTGGCGAGCCAGACGCTTCCGAGCATGAATGCGATCAACGCCGCGGTCCGGATACCGGTTATTCGGCCTTTGGTCTGCATGGAGAAGCGGGAAATTATCCGGCTGTCGGAGCGAATAGGCACTTATGAGATCTCGATACTGCCGCATGAAGACTGCTGCACGCTGTTTTTGCCGCCCAATCCGAGCACGAATCCGAAACTGAAGGTCGTGGAAAGTATGGAAGACAAAATGCCGTGGCTGAAGGAAGCGGAGGATAGCGCCATTTTGCGCACCGAGACGGTGCACGCGGACGCCGAGCGCACGGAGGATGACGCATTGTCCGCCTTTTTTTAACGCTGCAATTTAACTTTGCTAGGGCATTTTAAACCGCGCCCGCCCAGCCTTGATGGACTTTGGGTCCTCTTGTGCCAAAGGTAAGGAAAATGTTGCATTTTTTGCAGGATTCGCCACTTCGTGTGCCCGGGGAGAGGCAGCGCTGACGTAGAGCTTGACGCCGTTGCACAGTTTGCGCGCTGACGCCCATAGTTCGAATGCTAGCGCGAAGTTCGAATACTAGCGAGAAGTTCGAACACTAGCGCGGGGTGAGGGGGCCGCCGACCGAGCACCGCATCCCCTGTCGCAGCAAAGTATAGGTTTGCACGATCAAGAACCATTGCCGAAGGCAAGGCTCAGCCTGTTGAAAAAAATTTCAACAGGCTTTTTTCTTAAATCTTGCGGATTAGCTGTCATGCCGGGGAGGGCCTGGACAATAGGATAGTAGTGGCGTACTTCTCGGATGGAGGTTGAAGGACGATGGTGGAATGGCTATGGCTCTTTCTGCAAATCATGCTGATCAATATCGTGCTGAGCGGCGACAATGCGGTCGTCATCGCCATGGCGAGCAAAAATCTTCCCAGGCCTCAGCGCCAGCAGGCGATCTGGTGGGGGGCGTTCGGGGCGATCGGGCTGCGGGTCGTACTCACGATTATCGCGGTATACATTCTTAAGGTGCCGTATATTCAGTCGGCCGGCTCGCTGCTGCTTTTGTGGATCGCGGTCAAGCTGCTGACGGACGACGAAGGGCATTCCAATATCAGGGAAGCGCCGACGCTCGGCAAAGCGATCTGGACGATCATTGTCGCCGACTTCGTCATGAGTCTGGACAATGTGCTGGCGATCGCAGCCAAGGCGAACGGCGATCTGGCGGTGATCATCATGGGGATCGGGCTGAGCATTCCGCTCATCATCTGGGGCAGCACGATGGTCGTTCAGCTGCTCAGCCGATTTCCGGTGCTCGTGTATTTGGGGGCGGCAATCCTCGGCTATACGGCCGGAGAAATGTTCATTGCCGACGAGCAAGTATCCCGCATCGTATTGCAGGCCGTTCCGCACCAGGTCGTGCCGCTGGTCGGCGCCATGCTCGTGATCGCCGCCGGGCTGGTGAAGAAGTGGATCGCCGGGCCGAAATCGGCTTGATCGGTCTGAAGCGAGTGAGCCAACCGGGCAGAGCCGCTCGCCGCCGCATGGATTTCTTGTAAAGTTCAGCCGTTTTCTTGCGTTTTGCCGCGTTCCGCCTTATAATATAAGAAGTAAAGCGTCGGAGCTGAACATCCGGCGCTTCTTTTGTGGAAGCCGGACGTGACCTTCAAGGTAGCTTTGACTAAACCGTACAGAAAGGAACTCCTTACTTATATGCATGCTAGAGATCACATCCGCAATATTGCCATTATCGCCCACGTCGACCACGGCAAGACGACTCTGGTAGACAAGCTGCTGCAGCAATCGGGTACGTTCCGCGACAACGAAGCCGTGCAGGAGCGGGCGATGGACTCGAACGATTTGGAGCGCGAGCGGGGCATTACTATTTTGGCCAAAAATACGGCTATTACGTATAAGGACTATTTGATCAACATCGTCGATACGCCGGGACACGCCGATTTCGGCGGCGAAGTCGAACGCATTATGAAGATGGTCGACGGCGTGCTGCTCGTCGTCGATGCCTTCGAAGGGACGATGCCGCAGACGAAGTTCGTGCTGCGCAAGGCTTTGGAGCAAAATTTGACACCCATCGTCGTCGTCAACAAAATCGACCGCCCCAATGCCCGTCCGGCCGAAGTCGTCGACGAGGTGCTGGAGCTGTTCATCGAGCTTGGCGCGAACGACGATCAGCTCGATTTTCCGGTCGTGTACGCCTCCGCTCTGATGGGGACGGCCAGCCTTGATCCGGAGCGTCAGGACGACAATATGCTGACGTTGTATGACACGATCGTCGGCCATATTCCTTCCCCGCAGGAAAGCGTGGACGAGCCGCTGCAGTTTCAGGTGACTTTGCTCGATTACAACGAGTATTTGGGACGCATCGCCATCGGCCGGGTCAACCGCGGCAAAATTCGCCAAGGCCAGCCGGTCGCCGTCGTCACCCGCGAAGGGCAGACGAAGCAGGCGCGCATCGAGAAGCTGTTCGGCTTCCAGGGCTTGCGCCGCCTGGAGATCAATGAGGCCGGAGCCGGCGACATCATCGCGATTGCCGGCATCAAGGAGATCAATATCGGCGAGACGATCGCCGACCCGGCTCATCCGGAGCCGCTGCCGCTGCTGAAGATCGACGAGCCGACGCTGCAGATGACGTTCCTCGTCAACAACAGCCCGTTCGCCGGCAAGGAGGGCAAATGGGTCACCTCCCGCAAGCTGCGCGAGCGGCTCATGAAGGAGCTGGAGACGGACGTCTCGCTGCGCGTGGAAGAGACGGAGAGCCCGGATGCGTTCATCGTATCGGGCCGGGGCGAGCTGCATCTCGGCATCCTGATCGAGAATATGCGCCGCGAAGGCTTCGAGCTGCAGGTGTCGAAGCCGGAGGTCATCATCCGCGAGATCGACGGGCAGAAGATGGAGCCGATCGAACGGCTCATTATCGACGTGCCGGAGGAGAGCATGGGCTCCGTTATGGAAAGCCTCGGCTCCCGCAAGGCCGAGATGGTCAACATGATCAACAACGGCACCGGCAGCGTGCGGCTGGAGTTTCTGATTCCGGCGCGCGGGCTTATCGGCTACCGCACGCATTTTTTGACCATGACGCGCGGCTACGGCATCATGAACCACGCTTTCGACAGCTATGGGCCGTTCGCGGGCTCAAGCCTCGGCGGTCGCCATCAGGGAGTGCTGATCGCCAGCGAGGGAGGCACCTCGACCTTCTACGGCATGCTGTCCGTCGAAGACCGCGGCGTGCTGTTCATCGAGCCGGGCACCGAGGTATATGAAGGGATGATCGTAGGCGAGCATAACCGCGACAACGACATCATCGTCAACATTTGCAAGGAGAAGCAGCTGACGAACGTGCGGTCGGCGACCAAGGAAGAGACGGTCAAGCTGAAGACGCCGGTGCTGTTCTCTCTGGAGCAGGCGCTGGAATATTTGAACGACGACGAATATTGCGAAATAACGCCGAAGTCGATCCGGCTGCGGAAAAAAATTCTGAACAAAGGCGAGCGCGACCGTTACGAGAAGCATCGGAAGATGGCGGAAGCGGGCGTGTAATTGGCTCTTACGGCGGGAAGCTCTGGCATGCTCAGAGCTTCTTTGCTTAACGAAGCCCGAAATGCGGCGGTATCGGAAAAGGAGTTCATGCCAGCCAGCATGCGGCCGGCACCGGAAAAGGAGGTTACGCCATGAGAGAATGGTTCCTGGATCACCCGTGGATTACGTATCTGATTATTTTCGTTCTGATTACATACGTTTACAATAAAGTGTTTCGCGCGCGCAAGCTGCCGCTGTTGAAGGACCTGATTATTTACCTGCTGCTGGCGCTCGGCTCCATCATGCTGCTCTTCTTTCAGCTTGCCGGACTGCCGATCGTGCCGAGCCTCAGCATCGCGGTCATTTTGATGCTGATCGTGCGCATTCGTTATTTCATTCAGGAGCGTCAGACGAAAACGCGAAAGGAATGAGGCGGCATGACGGTATATTGGCTGGCGCCGCTCCGCTGGGAGGGGGACAATGCCGTTATCGGCCAAGAGCGCATAGCGCTCGCTCCGGATGCCGCGCGGCAATCGCTTCAGAAGCTGCTGCAGTCGGTTCATCCGCGCTTTCTCTTAACCTTCAAGGCGAGCGCTTTATTAAGCGAGGAGGATGGGGCTTGCTGCACAGCGGAGAACGGCTTGCCTTTTTCCTTCTCAGCCGCATCGCCGATTGTGCTGGCTTCAGGCGCGCCGCAGGCGGAGGAGGGGCGCAAGTCGAGGTGGCCGATGTCCCATTGCGCCCTCGCTTATTTCGAGAAGCTTCCGTCGCCGCGAAGCGAGCTGCCGGCATGGCTTAAGGAAGCGGAACGCAGACTGAGCGCTGAGCGGGAATGGCCGCACCGGGCAAAGCTTGCGGAATGGCTCCGCCTTATGACAAGCTGGCAGGAGCAAGGCTGTTATCTTTTGCTGCTAAGGGAGGATGGATGACGTGCAACTGAGGGATGCGCTGTTCAATTGGCTGCAAATCGCGATCGTCGCCGAGGCGAGGCCGACGGACGGGGCGGCTCAGGAGACGCGGGCTTTTTTTGAGGAAATTTTGCGCGACGATCACGGGCTGACGGCCTTCTCCAAGGAAGCGGACGAGACGATGTACCACATCCGTTACGAGATTGGCGGGCGCAGCTTGAAGCTCATGTTCGACCGCGAGTCTGCCGAGCAGCTGCTTGCGGACATCCATGCCAATCCGAAATATAATGAGTGACATATAACCTCTCTTCCGGAGATAAAATAATAATATCACCTTCGAAGGGAGTGCATGACCGCTTGCCGCCTGGACATCCGCCCGTGGTTCACCGACTTCTCGTGTGGTATAATGAGCATACGAAACAGACAACCTGTTCCCTTGGAGTTCCCTGCAAGGCGGACAAACTGGAGGGTTATTGATGGCCGAGACAATCACAGCTCTTTCAGAACAACAGATATCCATCCTGCAAGACAATCCTTTTGCGCTGCTGAACACCATTGATCACGAGAGCGGAGCGCCCAGCGTGAACGCCATCTCCTGGCTGCTTGCCAAGGATGAGCGGACGGTTCGCCTGGCGATCGACCAGCGTTCCCGGATCGTCGCGAACCTGAAGAAGCAGCCTTTATGCACCTTGACCTTGATCGGCGCAGGAAGCGTACATGCCGTATATGCTTCGGCGAAGGTCGTGAGCGAGGCGCTCGAGGGCGTTCCATTCAAGCTTGCCTGCTTCGACCTTAACATCAGCGCCGTTCGCGACGCGATGTTCTACGGCGCGCGCATTTCCGCCGCCCCCCAATACGAGAAGACTTATGATCAGCGTGCCGCGGAGAAGCTGGACACGCAGGTTTTCGAAGCCATGAAAAAAGCCTAGAATTCGTTCGTTTTCTAGGCTTTTTTGCACCTTATACGAGGGGCGGCGCCTAACGGTTGTTATGCACCGGATCTCCGGGGTTGTCCCCGCCCCCGTCCACGACGTCGCGCGGCACCTGCGGCATAATGCGGCCGACGATCGCCGCCATCTCTTCGGCGAAGCCGTTAATCGGCCTGCCGCTGCGGATTTGATCGCGAATGTTGCCCAGCCTTTGGGCCAAATCCATATCGGCCGTAACGAGCGCGTTCACGCCGTAAGGATCTTTTTTCAGCGCTTCCGCTACGGAAAGCTTGATCGTGCCGACCTTGGAGCGGTCCATTTCCGGCGGGACGTTGACCCCGACAACCGCAGTGTTGCCGAATACAACGCAATTGGCGCTTTGTACGTTAGGGACGCTGAGCGCGAGCTGCTCCAGACGGCTGGCTACCTCCTGCGGGTTATCGATCGTTTTTTTCTCGGCGGCTGTCTGATTCACCTGAATCTGGCGGTCCGTGCCCGTCTGGGAAGTCGCAGCTCCGCCGTTCGGTGCTTGGCCGCAGCCTGACAATGCCGCCATCAGCAAGATGCATGCGACAAACATCCTCATCAGCCATCGTTCCTTTCTTGATATCACTGCTTCCGTTAGTTTGTCCTCGCAGGCAAGTTCCTATGTACATTTCGGTCAAACACCTAATCTGGGAGGGACTCCGAATGAAAAAAATTTTCGTTCTGGATACGAATGTGCTGCTCCAGGATCCGAACGCGATTTACGCTTTTGAGGACAATGAGGTGATCATCCCTGCCATTGTGCTGGAGGAGATCGATTCGAAGAAGCGCAATGCGGATGAACTCGGGCGCAATGCCCGCCAAATCTCCCGGATGCTTGACGGTTTGCGCAATCAAGGCAAGGAACGATTGTTCGAAGGAATTCCGCTTCCGAGCGGCGGCAGCTTGAAGGTGGAGCTGAATCATCGCAGCTTCGCCAAGCTGCAGGAGGTGTTCATGGAGGCGACGAGCGACAATCGTATACTGGCTGTCGCCTTGAATTATCATTTGGAAGAAAAAGACAAGCCGGACCCGCGTCCAGTCGTTCTTGTCAGCAAAGACCTGCTCGTGCGCATTAAAGCCGACGTGCTCGGCATTAACGCCCAGGACTATTTGACCGACCGCATCGTCAACATGCCTGATATGTACACGGGGCACATTACGCTGCACGTGCACCCGGCGCTGATCGACGAGTTTTATACTTACCGCTATTTAAGCGTCGGTTCGCTCAATCTGGCGTACCCTCTTCATCCGCATGAGTTCGTCATCCTTCGGGACGAGATGGGCACGAGCAAATCCGCTTTGCTGAAGGTGAATGCGGACGGCAAAAAGCTGGAACCGCTGTATTTGAGCAACGACCCGGTATGGGGAATCGCCGCCCGCAACGCCCAGCAGCGCATGGCGCTGGAGCTGCTGCTGAGCGACGATATTCCGCTGGTGACGATGACGGGCAAGGCCGGCACGGGCAAAACGCTGCTGACGCTGGCCGCGGGCCTGATGAAGGTGGAGGACGATCACAAGTACAAAAAGCTGCTGATCGCCAGGCCCGTCGTGCCGATGGGCAAAGATATCGGCTATTTGCCGGGCGAGAAGGAGGAGAAGCTGCGGCCGTGGATGCAGCCGATCTACGACAACCTCGAATTTTTGTTCGATACGAAAAAATCAGGCGATATCGATAAAATTTTGGCCGGCCTCGGCAGCATTCAGGTCGAAGCGCTCACCTATATTCGCGGAAGGTCGATTCCGGGGCAGTTCATCATTATCGACGAGGCGCAGAACCTCTCCAAGCATGAGGTGAAAACGATCGTCTCCCGCGTCGGCGAAGGCAGCAAAATCGTCCTGCTCGGCGACCCGGAGCAGATCGACCATCCGTACCTGGACGCTTCCAGCAACGGCTTGACTTATGTGGTCGAGCGCTTCAAGGACCAGACGATCAGCGGCCACATCACGCTCGAGCGCGGCGAGCGCTCTCACCTGGCCCAGCTGGCGGCGGATTTGCTGTAGCGCCTCGCGCGCAAAGGACCTTCAACCCGGGTGGTGCGAAGCGGGTCGAAGGTCCTTTGTTTGGCCGCGGGCCCCTCGGCCGGATAGCGGCTGTTGAGCTTTGATTGGCTGCACATAATGCAGCATTAGCCCGAGCGGCTTCCGCGTTCGTCTGCAAGCTCCTATTCCCGCGGCGTTTCGCTGCCGCTTGGCCGGGCGCGGCGATGCGGCAAGCCTATGCAGCTCCCGCAGGAAACAGCGGCCCAAAGCCGCGCAACCTTGCCAGGCCGCTCACTCGATCCACTCGATCGAGCAGCCGTACGCTTTGCCGATGCCTTCCGCCAGCTCGCGGTGCTGCGTCTCGATTGCGCCGCCGGCGATATAGAGCGGATCGCCGCCAGCAGGCGAAAACTTGGCGATCATGTGCTCCTCCAGCTGCAAGAGGGCAGATGAGGCATCGCTGCAGCCGGCGCTTCCTCCGCCCGGCTCCGCCGCCTTTAGCAGGAACAGGCTGACGAGCTCGGCATAGACATAAGCTCTCTCCAGCCGGCTGACGAAGCCGTAATCGTCGAAGCAAGGAGCGAGCTTCGCTGTTTCGGGCAGCAGCCAAAGCGGCATTTCCTCATAAGGAATGCCGTATTGCTCCATCACCCGGCAGGCGGCGCTGCGCTCCTCGGGCGAGGAGAATACGAGCAGTTCTTTGTCTCTGTCAAAGGGCGGAGCTTGGCTGGCCAGCGCTTTGACGATTTGCGCGTAATAGCCGGCTCGTTTGCCTTCCGGCATATTCATCAAGAGGCCGTATTTGCGTTCCATCGATAACATCCTTTCCAGGGCGTCTTGTTCTGGCAGTGAATCCGCTTCGAGCTATGGCCAACGCCCGCAGCAATCCGCAGAACGGCCGCGATAGCCGCGGCGACCTTGAGGAATCAAAGCGCCAGCTTCAGCATAACGCTCATTTTGCCTTCCTCCAGATCGATGCCGGTTACCTGCAGGAAGCTGGCGATATTTTGCGGGTAAATGCCGAGGTCGAATTCGGATTCCAGCGCTCGGATGGTCGTATCCGGCAGCATGTAGCCGTTGTATTGCAGCTCATCGATCGAATATTTGGCATATTGGACCGCTTTGCCGTCCGATGCGTTTTTCGTCTCCAGCCGATAGTTTCCTTTGATCAGGACGGTCGTATTCTCATGCATTCCTTCGGCGATCACCTGATCCGCAGTAAATCGGAAGGTCAGGCGATGAAACAGCTCGTTTTTTTGCCGCAAAAATTCGTTCAGCTCTTCATCGGTCAGCTGGAACGTATAATTAAACCCGTTCAAAATGAGCCTGCTGTTCCCGCCGCTGCCGGCTGTGACCATTTCGGGCAAGTCTTTCATCGCCTTGGCCAATTCCCGGAAGTACGTCTTAAACAGCGGGACGCCCTCCTCCTGCCACTGCGCGTTCAGCGCCTCCATCTGCTGCCTCAGCTGATCTGCCTGGCCGCTTGCCGCCAGCGCCTCGTCCAGCTCCTTCTGCAGCGCGACCAGCCGCTCGCGCCCGCTGAGGTATCGCTCCTTGCTCTCCTGCAGGGCAAGTCTGGACTGCGCCAGCTCCTCCGTGATCCGGCTTAGCCGCGCCTGCTCCTCGCTGTGCTGCCGCAGGGCGCGCCGGTCGGAGCTTAGGATCATTTGCAAATATTCCAGCGTCGACAAGGCGTCGGACAAAGAGCGGATGGAAAACAGCAGCAGCCAGATCGTATCGCGGTCGCCCATATAGTATGCGCGGATCACTTTGCCGGCGTGCCGTCTCGCTTCATCAGAGGAAGCGCGGGCGCGCTCCAACTCTTGTTCGGTCGCGGAGATTTGAGCGTTCAGCTGCTGTTCGAGCTCAGCGATGCGGCTTAACTCCTGATCGATTTCGTATAAGGTCAACCCTTTTTGCAGCACCTGCCGCGAAGCTTCCCTTAAAGCGTCTCCCCCCGATTGTCTGGCCGTCTCGCCGATTGCCGCACAGGGCGCTGCCGTCAGAGCGGCAACGAGCAGGCAGACCAGCATCACATGTCGCTTCATGGGCGCGAATCCCTCCATTAACTCTCTTAAACTAACATATCATAGGCGGAAGGAAAACATGACAAAAAATAGCCGTTCGCTGGCAAGCGACCGGTCATTTTGATATGGTTAATATGGAATGCAGCCTCCGCAAGTTTTCAACCAGCGAAAAAAGAGGTGTTGTCCATGCTGCAGACGATCCGCGAACGAATTGCGCGAAGCCCCGCCGGAGCGATCCGATTCTCGGAATATATGAGTCTTTGCCTTTACGAACCGGAGCAAGGATACTATATGCGCCCGAGGCCGAAGCTCGGCCCTCAGGGAGATTACTACACGAGCGCCTCGATCGGCACGCTGATGGGAGAGACGCTTGCGGCCTATGCAGCCTCCCGGATTCGGCTTTGGCCAGACGATGGCCAAGTCACGATCGCCGAGTGGGGAGGAGGGGACGGCAAGCTGGCGCGAAGCCTTCTTGACGAGCTGCAGTCGGCCTACCCCTCGATTTATGAACGCCTTGCCTATGTATCTGTGGAGGCGAGTCCTTATCACCGCTTGCTGCAGGCAGACCGCCTGAAGCCGCATGAGAGTATCGTCCGAATCATGGACGAAGCCGAATGGAATGCCGTCCCTTCCTGGGAAAAAACATTCGTCCTCTCCAACGAACTGCTCGACGCGATGCCTGTTCATATCGTTTCGCTGCGGCAGGAAGGATGGCGCGAGCTGCATGTCGCCTGGGACGAGCAGGCCGAAGCGTTGGCCGAACGCTGGCTGCCTGTGACTGACCGGCGGCTCGCCGCCTATATCCAAGGCAAACGGCTGCCCGAGCGGCAGGGACAGCGCTTCGAGGTGAATTTGGCGGCCGCCGATTGGATCGGCGCAACGCTCCGCCGGCTGCGCAGCGGCGAAATCGTGACGATCGATTACGGCGATACGGCCTCCGAGCTGTGGGCCGAGCACCGCATGAACGGCACGCTGCTGTGCTACCGGAACCATCAGGCGTCCGACACGCCGCTGCAAGCTCCGGGAGAGCAGGATATGACCGCTCATGTCAATTTCACCGACGTGCTGGAGGCGGGCGAGGCCGCCGGCGCTTGCGAGACCGTATATATGTCGCAAAAACAGTTTCTTGTCGAGAACGGACTGCTGCACAAGCTGCGCCAGCCCGTAGCGAGCGACCCGTTCGGGCCGGAGGCCAGGCGGAACCGTTCCATCCGCCAGCTGCTCCTAAGCGACGGAATGAGCGAGCTATTCAAGGTGGTGATTCAACGAAAAAGCGGACCGCGCTAAAGGCGGCCCGCTTTCTCGATCGTCGCCGGGGTTCGGGCGACCATTCTTGTTATACCGACATCTTGAAGACTGACCAGTAGGTAAATCCGGTAAAAGAGATGATCATGTACCCCCAGAAAAGCAATATGTAGGTACGTTCGGACAACTTCATGTATCCTAACAGCACGAAAATCGCCGTTTGGGCGAAGAAGATCAGAGCCATCGGAATTAAGTCTCCGGCCAACGCCATCAAGCCGATTACCAGCGTCCAAAACCCGAGAACTCGGAACATGCGATCCATCCTGCATCCCCCTCTCTTGACAACGGTAGCTTTACTATCCAACATTATACCTTTCGCAATTGAAAGTGTAAACGTCAATCCGTGACGATTTTAAGTCATTTTCGCTCGGCTCGGCGCTTTTGCCGCGCTTTTGCCGCCGTTCATCCATATCATGTCCCGCTTGGGAGCCGATCATGTATGAGCATGCGAAAAAATGGCAATACAAAATACTATAAAAAGATTCTATGAACTCTACCATGGGCATAGAGATGAAGTAACGCAATATTATCTGGATCCACCGATTATCGATGTGGAGACACTTGAGGGGTTAGGAGGACTGCTTGAATGACAGCAATCAGACAAGACGCATGGAGCGAAGAAGACGATTTGATTTTGGCGGAAGTAACGCTCAGACACATCCGGGAAGGCAGCACGCAGCTTTCCGCTTTTGAGGAAGTGGGGGAGAGGATCGGCCGGACCGCGGCCGCATGCGGCTTCCGCTGGAACAGCTATGTTCGCAAAAAGTACGATGCGGCGATCCAGATCGCCAAGAGCCAGCGGCAAAAGCGCAATCAGCAAAAGAAGCAGGCCGGCTATGCCATGACAGCCTCCGTCGATACGGCAGAGGCGATGCCGCGCGGCGACCAGCAGCTGATGGACGAAATGTCGATCGATACAGTCATTCGTTTCTTGCGTCAATGGAAAGGAAACTATCAGGACTTATCCAGACATGTTCGACAGCTGGAGAAAGAGTTGAACGAAAAGCAAGAAGAGCTGGATCGATTGCGCATGGAAAATGAAGAGCTGAGCCGGCAGGTAAGCGAGGTATCCTCGGACTACCAGGTCGTCAACGACGATTATAAAGCGTTGATCCAGATTATGAACCGCGCGCGCAAGCTGGCTTTCCTGAACGAGGAGGAAGAAGAGGTCGGCGCGAAGTTCAAGATGGACGAGAACGGCAATCTCGAGCGAATCGAATAGCGGAACGCGCGAGCTTGGGATCGTTCCCTCATTTAAACAGCATATTCATGCGCAGGCAGCTCCCGATCGCCAATCGGGGGCTGTTTTCCGTCCCCTCTCTGGTGTATGATGGTTTCAATCAGCGAGGCTTGCCAGACATCATAGGGCGAAGCCGGATCGGAGAAGGAGGATTACAGAGTGGCGCGAATCGTGATCGTCGGCGCGGGAGCGATCGGCCTGCTGCTTGCCGCAAGGTGCCGGTTGGCCGGGCTGGACGTGGAGCTGCTTGTCAGGAGACGCGAGCAGGCGGAGCGGATTCGGTCGGCAGGCGTGCAGCTAAAGGAAGCGGCCGGTGCGGCTGCCGGCGAGCAGCACGCGAGGCTGCCCGTGCGCCTGCTGTCGGAAGCTGCGCGCGCCGCGGAGATGGACGGGGACAGCGCGCCGCGGCAAGCCGGCTATATTGTGCTCGCCGTGAAGCAGACGGCCATCGGGGCGGAGCTGGCGCGGCAAATCGGCTGCCTGGCAGGCGCTGGCGGGCTCGTCGTCTGCCTGCAGAACGGCATCGGGCATATAGACGCGCTGGAAGCGTTCATCCCGCGCGAGCGGCTGCTAATGGCCGTAACGACCGAAGGGGCGCTTCGCCTGTCGGACTGCGCCGTGGCCCATACCGGGCGAGGAACTACCTGGATCGGAACAGCGGGCGAAGGCGGGGCGGAAGCGGCCAGGCGGCAAAAAAAACTGCAAGAAATGCTGAACCTTGCAGGATTCGATGTTTTTGTGTCGAACAACATCAACAATCGCGTTTGGCAAAAATTGCTGATCAATGCTGTGGTCAATCCGCTGACCGCCATTTTCGGAGTGAAGAACGGCGAACTGCTGAAGCGGCCGGAATGGCTGCCGCTCATGCGCGAGCTGTTCGCTGAGGGAGCGGAGGTTGCCCGGCTCGAAGGCATCCGCCTTCCGGACGACGCATGGGAACAGGTGCTGGATGTATGCCGCAGAACGGCCGGCAATCGCTCGTCCATGCTGCAGGATCTTATGGCCGGACGGCCTACCGAGATCGAAGCGATTAACGGGGGGCTGCTGGCGCTGGCGTCCCGGCACGGGATCGAGCTTCCGGCGAACCAGGCGGTATATCGTCTGGTCAAGGCGATGGAACGGCGGCCGGACGCGTAAGGAGCACGTAACTTTAGCGTATTACGGGGGAATGGCCTATGAATGCGGTGCTGGAATGGCTCGGGCAATTGTATACGCTGCTTTCCGTATTCCCGCCCGTCGCCTTTTTGCTCACCTGGTTCATTGCACACGGCGTTTGGCGAGACAAGAGAAAAGCGACCCACGTCAGCATGGATGTAACGACGCTGTTCTTGATCGGCTCGGTATCGGTTATGAGCCGGACTATTTTTGGAACGACAATGTTTTTTTGGGGCCTGATGCTGCTGTTTCTTATCGCTGCGGGACTGCTGGGCAATTTGCAAAACCGTCTAAAGGGACGAATCGATCTGGGCAAAATCGTCAAGACGGTCGGCCGGCTCGGATTTCTCGTGCTGTCCGCCTGCTATGCTTTGCTGCTGTGCATCGGCATAGGCAAATATATGATGGCGAGCTGAGCGCTTCGAATAACGATGCTGGCCTATTTAAAGAGAGTCTGAATTCAGGCTCTTTTTTCTTTTTTAAGACAGAGGCATTCTCTTGCTGCCGCATGTTTGTCGAATGCCGGAGAACGCTTTGTCCTGGGCTCGGATAAAGGCGAAATACGGCGAAGCGTGTCACAAAATATTATTGGATTTTATTGACCAATGGTTGTATAATTGCTTATTGATAGCGATTTCAGAGTGATTTTTGTTACATACAATTCCAAAATATTCATGTATTATCGAATTTAAAATTTATTTCGTGTGATCTGTATGGCATGTTTTGTTACATTGCTAGAATTGCCATATAGTTACATAATCAACTTTTTAGGGGGATGCCTATGAAATGGAAAAAGCTGCTTGCATTGGCCACCATAGGGGCCATGCTGGGAACGACCGCCTGCTCGGGCGGCGGCAACGGGCCCGGAGAACAGGGGGACGGAGACGGCGGCAATGCGCCGGCGCAGGAGCTGAGAATCAATATGGCTGCCGAACCGCCGGCTCTGGACAGCTCCATTGCGACGACGAACCCGACCTTTACGATTTTGAATGCCATTCATGAAGGCTTGTACCGATTGGATGCAGACGGCAAGCCGACGCCGGCGCTGGCCAAGGAGCTGCCGAAGATTTCCGACGACGGACTTGTATATACGATTGAGCTTCGCGAGGGGTTGACCTGGGCGGACGGTTCGCCGCTGACGGCTCGCGATTTCGTCTATGCATATCAGCGCACGCTGGATCCGGCCACCAAGGCAAAGTATGCGACGATGCTTTCCTGGATCAAGGGGGGCACTGCGCTGAATACGGCGGCGCCGGATCAAGTGGAGGCGAAGAAAGCCGAGCTTGGCGTCAAGGCGCTCAGCGATACGACGCTGGAAATTACGTTGGAACGCCCGGTCGCGTTTTTTACAAGCCAATTGTCCTTGCCGCTTTTCTTCCCGCAGAAGAAAGAGTTTGTCGAGGCGCAGGGCGAGAAGAACGGCGCGGATGCGGACAAAGTGATCGGCGCAGGACCGTTCAAGCTGGAGAGCTGGGCCCATGAGCAGCAGCTTGTCATGGTGAAAAACGACAAGTATTGGGACGCCGCCAACGTAAAGCTGGAGAAAGTGACAGTTAACGTGGTGAAGGATCCTAACACCGCCTTGAACATGTTCGAGACGAACGAGGTCGACCTGACCGAGCTGCGCGGAGAGCAAGTCCAGATGTTCAGCGGCAAGCCGGAGCTGGTCTTCAAGAAGGAATTCGTATCGGCGTATGTCTTGTTCCATAACAACAAGTTTCCGGCGTTCAAGAATGAGAAGATTCGCAAAGCGCTCGGCATGGCGATCGACCGCAAAACGTACAACGAAGTCGTCCTGGGCGGGTCCTCCATCCCGTCGACCGGGCTCGTTCCGGGTACGGTCAGCGACGGCAACGGCCAGGAGTTCCGCAAGACCGCCGGCGACACGCAGCCCCCGTACGACGTGGAGAAAGCGAAGCAGCTGCTGGCTGAAGGCTTGCAGGAACTGGGCATGAGCAGCCTGCCGAAGTTCAAGCTGACGTCCGACGATACGGAAACGTCCAAGAAGTCGCTGGAGTTCATTCAAGCCCAATGGAAGCAAAATCTCGGCGTTGATGTCGAAGGCGAGCCGCTGCCGTTCGCGCTGCGGGTCAAAAACATGCAGGAGCATAACTTCGACGCGCTGATCTCGCTGTGGGGAGCGGATTACGACGACCCGATGACGTTCCTCGACATGTGGGTGTCCGATAACAAATCGTTCAACTATATCGAATATAACAGCAAGGCTTACGACGATCTGGTGAAGGCGGCGGACAAGGAGACCGATCTGGCGAAGCGCGCGCAGCTGCTGGTCGAAGCCGAGCAGCTGCTGATGAAGGAGATGCCTCTTGCGCCCCTCTACTTCCGCACGAGGCCGTACGCGAAGAAGACGAATGTGGAAGGCGTCATTTTGCCGCCGATGTCCAAGGAATGGGAGCTCAAGTGGGCTTATATCAAGTCATGATGCGATAAGCTAGTCGGCTGGGGCCGTTCCGTCGCCGTTGGAACGGCCCCGCTTTAGCTTGAGGGCGGGTGAAGCCGCTACCGCCAGCTGCCTGCGCCGGCCGCCCGGCCCCAGCCTGGCGAAGCCGTTCAGCCGGCCGCGAGGCCGCCGGGAAGCGCCGCTAACGGCGCTTGCTTTCAATCGCTTCGGAGGAGGTGTGCCATGCTTCGATATATTGTGCGCCGTCTTGTTTATATGTTGATCACTTTATGGCTCATCGTCACGTTTACGTTCGTGCTCATGAAATTTTTGCCGGGGGACCCTTTCGGCGAAGATTCGCAGAAGCTGACCATCGAGCAGCGGGCCGCGCTGGCCAAGCAGTACGGGCTCGACAAGCCGATATGGGAGCAGTATTTGCAGTATGTGGGCAATGTGGCGAAGGGGGATCTCGGGGTTTCGTTCCAATTCCCGACCCGCAAAGTAACGGATATCATCAAGCAGGCGTTCCCCGCCTCGCTCGAGCTCGGGCTGTGGGCGCTGCTGATCGCCGTTGTGTTCGGTCTCCTGCTTGGCATCGTCGCTGCGCTGAACCATAACAAAGGGGCCGATATCGCCGCGATGTTCACCGCCGTGCTGGGGGTCTCCATTCCGTCGTTCGTGCTCGGACCGCTGCTGTCCTACTTTATCGGCAACAAGCTGGGCTGGCTGCCCGTCGGCATGTGGACAAGCTGGGAGCATCGGATTTTGCCCTCGATCGCCCTGTCGTTCGGCACGATCGCCATTCTGGCCCGCTTGATGCGGACCTCGATGCTGGACGTGCTGAATCAGGATTACGTCAAGACAGCCAAGGCCAAGGGGCTGTCGCAAAGAGCCATCGTGCGCCGGCATACGATCCGCAATGCCATTCTCCCCGTCGTGACGGTGCTTGGCCCGATCTTCGTCAACCTCATCACCGGGACGCTCGTCATCGAACAAATTTTTGTCGTTCCGGGTCTCGGCAAGCATTTCGTTCAGTCCATCTATTCGAACGACTACACGATGATTATGGGGCTGACGATCTTTTATTCGTTCATTCTTGTGACGGTGCTGTTCATTACCGATATCATTTACGGCTTCGTCGATCCGCGCATCCGCTTGGCCAAAGGAGGAAGCAGATAATGGAAATCGCGAAAGAGACGCTGCGGCCGGTGCGGAATAAAGCGCCTGCCGGGGAATCGATCGTCCGCCCCTCCCTGTCCTATTGGAAGGATGCCTGGAGGCGGCTGAAGCAGAACAAGCTGGCCATGTTCGGCCTCGTTACGCTCGGGCTGTTATCGGTACTGGCCATTGTCGGCCCCTGGATATCCGGGTACGATTACGCGACGCAAAACTACGACATTCGCAACCAGACGCCGAGCGCGTCCCATTGGTTCGGCACCGACGATTTCGGCCGCGATCTGTGGACGCGGGTCTGGTGGGGCACCCGCATTTCGCTGTTTATCGGGCTGGCGGCCGCGCTGCTCGATCTGGTGATCGGCGTCATTTACGGGGGAGTCTCCGCTTATTACGGCGGGCGGGTCGACGATATCATGCAGC